>Ga0315900_10000356_pt1 | contig 81701 bp, 66 predicted proteins | sample LakEriMetagenome_FD_203521 | JGI IMG/M metagenome (GOLD analysis project Ga0315900, IMG submission 203521) | Freshwater fungal communities from buoy surface, Lake Erie, Ohio, United States - Buoy 12 MA114 | ecosystem: Environmental > Aquatic > Freshwater > Lake > Lake biofilm | place: USA: Lake... | reverse complement strand
AATTCATATAATTGAGAGCGTAACATCTGCATGGCTTTCTCTTTGTTTCCTAATTGCGAGCGATCTACCTGACAAACAACCACAATACCTGTTGGTTTATGAGTTAATTGAACTTTAGTTTCTACTTTGTTTACGTTTTGACCTCCTGCACCTCCACTTCGTGATGTATGAATTTCGATATCATTGGGGTGAATATTAATTTCAATGGTATCATCTACTACTGGGTAAACATATACTGAAGCAAAAGAGGTATGACGCTTTGCATTACTATCAAATGGACTAATACGTACCAAACGGTGCACGCCATTTTCACCTTTTAAATTACCATAAGCATAATCACCATCTATTTGTATAGACACTGATTTAATGCCCGCTACATCACCATCTTGTCTATCTAACTCTGACAATTTAAAACCTTGCTTTTCTGCCCACATCATATACATACGCTCAAGCATACTTGCCCAATCGCAGCTTTCGGTTCCACCTGCACCCGCGTTAATTTGTAATACACAACTTAAGGCATCGTCTGGTGAATTCAACATGTTTTTAAACTCTACGTCATCCAAAATTTTTAAAGCCGCTTGATACAATTCTTCAGCATCTGCCTCAGTAGCATCTCCACTTTTAAAAAATTCGTACATGGTATCTAAATCATCAATAGCAGAGGTGAGTTTATCATAAGCACCAACCCACGATTTACGTGATTTCACTTCTTTTAAAACGGCTTCGGCTTTTTTTGAATCTGTCCAGAAATTAGGATCAAGAGTTTTTTCTTCGAGTTCTCTTAGCTCGTGACTTTTCTTATCATAGTCAAAGAAACCCCTTCAGAGCGGTATGTCGTTCGTGAAGGTCCTTTAGTTGATCGGTTGTAAACATGAGGTAAAGTTAGTATTAATTATTAAAATATACACACTTTTTTGGGCGTTCCCTTCGGGCAGGCTTTACGCTGCAATCTTTTGCAAAGAACGAGCAAAAGGATTTACGCTCCAATCCTTAACGCAACTAAATTTAAATATTGTCTATTAATTTCAAGATAAAATTAGGCTTCTAGAGTATCATTAATTTTAGTTTTATCATACTTCAAAAACAAGATATAACAGATACACATAATAACTCCAAACTGAAACAATCCCATACCAAAGGCTATTAACAAGTGTTGTAAAATACCGAATGAAAATAAATAAATTTTAAAAGGACGAAACCACACTAAAAAAGCAAAAGACAGTTGATAAGCAATTGTAAAGTATGTTAATACTACTGTTATTGAATAAGGAATAGAAGCTAATAAGGCATTTGAAAATTCAGGTATTTGAAACGTTTGATAAATAGCTGCGCCACTCATCCATGAGTCATCAATTACTTTATAATATCCCGCTAAAAAATAGGCTAAGCACACCTGTAATTTAATAGCTAATAAAGCCGTGTTATGCAAAGCTGTTTTAAAATCATTCCAAACTAAATTAAAAGATTCTTTAGGGATAAAAAAACAATTAAAAAACAATAACTGATTTAATAAATAATCACCTGCCGTTAAAGTTGGGTATAAAAAGCTGGTAAGATTCATAACCAAAAACCACAAAATAGCATTGGTGATATAATTAGATTTTTTAAGAAGGCCAATGATTGAAAATACAGCGACAGAAATAATAAAAACGCTAGCTAATAAAACAGAATAATGATTATTGAGAAAAAACACTGAATCAACTACCACATTAATGTGTTTTACCTGATGATAAATGAATCTTTCATAAGAAAATAAGGCTTTAAATTGAACCAAATAAATACACACTTTATATAATAAAAAAAAATACAAGGCGCTTCGAAACCAAGCTATCTCTTTAAGCTGTTTTTTTGAACCAAATAAATATGTGATTATTTTATTCAATTTAATTTATAATTAGTGATTGGATATAATATGCCTTCGTTTTTACTTTACTAGTTGATACTAATAACAATTCGTAATCAATAGGACCTACAAGTTTATGTTCTAATTTTAAATATTTTTCAATTTCAAACTGAAGCACTTTAAATTCGGTATTGCTTGGTTTGCTTTTAAATAAAAAAGATTCTTTGCTATCTAAAGAGTTTAACTCATATATCAAGGAATTTGAAAGCAATAATACTCTTGCTTCGTTTCCTAATAATCGATTGCCTCTATGATCTAAAATTTCTTTACTCAAAATATCTTCCCAATCCGAAAAACTCTCTTTGGTTTTAAATCTTACAAATAATTTTCTTTCAACATTAGGAGCTGGGACAAATAGATTCCAGTTTTGATGAAATAATGGATAGACATACAGATTATTCACAAAATTTAGTTTTTGATGCTGAATTTTATTGGGGAAGCAATGAACAAAGACCATTACAAAATGGAAACACACCGCCAAGGCTAAAATAACAGCAAAAAAGCCTTTAGTGGTTTTATTCATGTTTTTATCATTGATTTTGACAACAAAACAAATGTAGTTAAATCTAAAAAACAAAAAAATGTGAATTTTAAGGTTACTTTTACATGACTATGGTATAAATACTTACATTTGCAACCTTAAAATAAATACATAAATGAAAACATTAAAATTAGTAGTAGTTGCCGCAGTTATCGCTGTATCAAGTTTATTTACCATCTCTTGTGGTGGTTCTGAAAAAGAAGCAAATCCACTTGCGGATAGTTTAGCCTCTGTAAATGGCGAATTAAATGGAGAGTTATCTGAAAAAGAAAGAGCATTGCAAGAATTCGTGAATTCATTTAATGAAATTCAAGAAAATTTAAATGCTATCAAAGAAAAAGAAAAAATTGTTACAGCTAGCTCTCAAAGCGGAGACGTAAAAAGCAAAGAAGAAACTATTAAAGAAGATATTCAAGCGATTTACGATTTAATGGCAAAAAACAAAAACCGTATTGGTTCATTGAGTAAAAAATTAAAAAATGCTAACTCAAAAATTGCAGGTTTAGAGCAAATGATTGCGACTTTACAAGCTCAAATTGACGCAAAAGATGGAGAAATATCTGATTTAAAATCTCAATTAGAAGCAAAAAACATTGAGTTAAGCAATATCGTGATGAATTTAGAAGCTGTTGAAGAAGAAAGCGCTGCTAAAACAGAGAAAATCAACTCAGCATTTTATGCTTTTGGAACATCAAAAGAATTAAAAGAAAAAAATGTCATCACTAAAGAAGGCGGATTTATTGGAATGGGTAAATCAACTAAATTAAAAGATGATTTTAATAAAGAATACTTCACTAAAATTGATGTATCAAAAACTACATCTATTAATATTGGTGCTAAAAAAGCAAAAATCATTACAACTCACCCTTCAAGCTCTTATAAACTAGTTGGAGAAAAAACAGTTGAAAAAATTGAAATTTTAAATGCTGAAGATTTTTGGTCAACTTCAAAATATTTAGTTATTATCACTGAATAAAATTCAGAAATAATTCAGAAAGCCTTGAAAAGCCTGGTCAAAAACGATCGGGCTTTTTTGTTTTTGCAGATTATTGCTCATCTTGTTTTTTAAAATTTAGGGAATTTATTATATGACAATAACTCTATTACTTAGCATAAAACAAACACATAAAAAATAACACATGAAAAAATTAATACTACTTATCACAACTTGCTTTACTATGATTAGTCAAGCTCAAACTTTCCCTGTGGGACACATGAGTATCAATTTCAAAGATGCTAGTAGAACTGGTGGATTTTCTATTTCTGGGGGTATTGCTATGACTGGAACTGGAAGAAATATTGGAACAGAGGTTTATTACCCATCTACAGTTGCTGGGAACAATACTGCTGTTGCCAACGGACAATTTCCAGTAGTTGTTTTTGGACATGGTTTTGCAATGACTTGGGACAACTATGATAATATTTATAATCGTTTGGCATCTTTAGGTTATATCGTTTTATTACCAAGAACAGAAAGTGGAATATTTCCATTTCCTAACCATGCTGAGTTTGCAGCAGATATTAAATTACTCGCAACACAAGGTTTACTTTTAAACACAACCAGCACACCAACTGCGCTAGCTACTTTTAATGGTAAAGTTCTTCAAAAATCTGCTGTGGGTGGACACTCAATGGGCGGAGGTTGCTCATACATTGCCGCGCAAAATAACACAACCGTTACTTGTGTATTTAACTTAGCCGCTGCTACTTCTAACACGGCTGGTATATCATCTGTGGCTGGAGCAAGTTTAGTTACTGTTCCTGCTTTAGTTATTTCTGGTGAAAAAGATAATGTAGCTGATTCAGTTGTTCAAAATAGCCACTATAACCCAACAACCTCAGCCATAAAGTTTCATTCTATTATAAAAGATGTTACACATTGCGATTTTGGAAACGGACAAAGTACAACTTGCACTATCGGACAAGCTGCTTGTAGTACACCTTCTTGTAACGCTATTTACTTTAATAGATACATGAGTTACATTGAACCATTTTTAGCAAATCAACTAAAAAATGACTGCACTGCAGGTAACACTTTTATGACTTTAATTCAAAATCTTTCAGCAGATAGAGTTGGCAGAAAAATTACAGGCACAATTGCATGTGCAACAACTGGGATTCAGTCGCAAAATTTCGCACAAGCTTTTTCAATTTTCCCAAATCCAACAGAAGGAAAACTGACGATAGAATTTAATTCGCCAATAACAACTCCAGTATTATTTGAATTATATGATATTTCAGGAAGATTAGTTCTAAGCTCAACTGAAAACGCTAATGTTGCCAAAAAAGAATTGAATCTGGAAAACTTAGATCGTGGTTCATATATTATGTACATCCAGCAAAATGACCTAAAGAGTGCTTATAAAATCATTAAGCAATAATTTAAGATCATCAAATAAATTAAAAGGTTCTCGTTTGAGAACCTTTTTTGTTTATGTATGTTTGAACTATAAATAAAACATGAAATTTTTAATCATCATTATCGCTTTTCTTTCCTTAAAAAATTCAATTGCTCAATCTGATTCTATTATCAAGCAATTTGACACTAAAAAAAACAATTTAAATCATCATGGTATGATTGTACTTAGCTCTTGGGCTGGAGCTAATATTGTTGGAAGCGGCATTGGCTATGCTTTAACAACTAGTAACGAAGAGAAAGAATTTTACTTAATGAACGGTTCTTGGGGCATTATTAATTTAGGAATTGCTTTACCAGGTTTATTAGCAAAGAAAAAAACATCTGCTACCATATCTGATTTACAAAAAAGTCAAACAAAAATTGAAAAAATATTTTTAGCGAATACTATTTTAGATGTGGCATATATTTCGGGCGGATTTTACCTTAAAGAATTGAGCAAAAACCAACCTGATATAAAAAAACAAGAACGATTAAATGGCTTTGGAAATGCTGTTATTATGCAAGGTGCTGGATTAATGGTATTTGATATGGTGATGACTATTTTAAATAATCGCAACCGCAAAAAACACTTAGATCCATTTTTGAAAAAAGCGAGTATTTCCTTTACGGGAACTAACTTGAGATTAGGTTACAGCTTTAATTAATTCCGTTAATCAAAGATTACGACCAATAAAATAAATCGGGTTAAATACATCTATTTTTATTTACCTTTATACTATGGAACCCATTATAGAGTTAATAGACATTAAAAAAGAATATAAAATTGGCACCGAAGAAATTCATGCGCTAAGTGGTGTAACACTCAATATTTTTAAAAATGAATATGTAGCCTTAATGGGACCAAGCGGTAGCGGAAAATCTACCTTAATGAATATGCTAGGCTGTTTAGACTCTCCTTCTTCGGGCGAATATATCCTTAATAAACTAGCTGTTGCTCAAATGAGTGATAACGAATTAGCCGAAGTAAGAAACAAACAAATTGGATTTGTTTTTCAAACTTTTAATTTATTACCCCGCTCTACTACCTTAGAAAATGTGATGCTACCATTAGTTTACGCCGGCATCGAAAAAAGTAAACGACTAGAAATGGCTACCAAAGTTTTAGAACAAGTTGGTTTAGGAAATCGTATGACACACCGACCTAATGAATTATCAGGTGGACAACGTCAGCGTGTGGCTATTGCCAGAGCCTTAGTAAACAATCCTGCTATCATATTAGCGGATGAACCTACAGGAAATTTAGATAGTAAAACTTCTGTAGAAATTATGGGTTTATTAGAAGACATTCATAAAAACGGTAATACTATTATTTTAGTAACGCACGAAGAAGATATTGCGGCTCATGCTCATCGCATTGTACGATTGAAAGATGGAAAGGTTGAATCGGATAATAAAAACACAGCCATTACTACTTATAAATCAAGAATGGAGAATTATAAGTAATTAATTTTAGTATTATCGTTTAAGTTTTTACATTTACCTATAAAAACATGAAAGTATTCATCAAACTAACTACAATTACAATTGCAATGATAGTTATTTGCAGTTTATATTTTGAATATTTTGTAAACCGCCCATTAAACATTTACATTCAATATATTGCTACAGCACTAATAATTATACTAATTGTGGCTTTTCTTGTGTACTTAGTTCAACAAATACTTAAAATACTAAACCCATAAATTATGATATCACTTTACCTTTTTTTTGGATTTTTAATTGTAGCTATAGTTCTGCTTTATAAAAGCAGAACAAAATATGATTTAAAAGCTGAAAAAATTAAATGGCTTACAACACCAATCATTATTGTGATTGTTGGAATTTTTATTAGTGTTCTAAATCCTTTTTCGATAGAAAGAGTGGATGCTGGACATTTAGGTTTAAAAGTAAATTTAACTGGTGACGCAAGAGGTGTTTCTGATTATACATATAAAACTGGATGGGTTGTTTTTAATTCTTGGACTGAAAAACTTTATGAGTTCCCAACTTATCAGCAACATATCGACTACAACCCTCAAACGGTTATTACTAAGGGAGGATTTAGTGCGGAAATCAAACCTTCCTTTAATTATGCATTAGTTTCAACTACACTTGGAGACATGTTTCAAAACTTACGTCTACCAATTAGAGAAGTTGAACAAGGTTGGCTAAAAACTGCTATTGTAGGTTCTGTAAATGATGTTGCAAATAAATGGGCAGTGGACAGTATTTTTAATCATCGCGAGCAATTTGAATCTGCTATTGTTGTAGAGTGTAATAAAAGAATTTCGAAATGGTTTACGGTAAGTCAATTAAGAACTAATATTACTCCCCCACCAGCATTACAATCTGCAATTGAAGCAAAAACTAAAGCACTACAAGATGTTCAAGTTGCAGAAAACCAAAAGCAAGTTGCAATTGCCGATGCTATGAGAAAAATTGCGATTGCAAGAGGAGATTCAGCTAAAATGGTAATTGAGGCATCAGGTGAAGCAGAATCAATTAAACGAAAACAATTGACGTTAAGTCCACTATATATTGAGTACCTTAAAATTCAACAGTGGGACGGAAAAAATCCTAATACTGTGCTTGGAAACGGAGGGAGTACAATTATTTCGGTTAAATAAACAACTCACACCGCATAAACTTCACCTTAACTCAATAACTATAGTATAAGATAAATACCATTGAGCTATTTTTAAATTTAAAAATGCGTGTATGTTAAAACATTGCATTATAAATAATTTGCTACTTTTATAGTGTAATTTTTACAATTCTATTATGTTAATTATTGGCATTTGCGGAGGAACAGGTTCAGGTAAAACAACTGTTGTTAATAAAATATTAGATATACTTCCTGAAAACCATGTTGCCATTCTTTCTCAAGATTCGTATTACAAAGACAATTCTGATTTATCCGTAGAAGAGAGAAAGCACATTAATTTCGATCATCCCGACTCTATTGAATTTGATTTATTATATGATCACATCAACGAATTAAAAAATGGTCATAGTATCGAAAAACCAATCTATTCATACATCACTTGCACCCGCTCTGCTGAAACAATTCATATCGATAGCAAAGATGTTATTTTAATAGAAGGGATATTATTATTTACAGATAAACGTATACGAGATATTTGCAACGTAAAAGTTTTTGTGGATGCTCCTGCCGACGAGCGCTTGTTGCGCGTTATTAAAAGAGACATTATTGAGAGAGGAAGAAATGTGGAACAAACTTTAGATAGATACATTGATACAGTAAAACCAATGCATGAGCAATTTATTGAACCTACTAAACGCTATGCTGATATCATAGTTCCTTTAGGAGGAGAAAATACAGTAGCCATTAATATTTTAGCTTCTACTATTCGTCAAAAATTAGGTTTAAACAAAGACCAAGATATCAATTCTGTTTTTCATTAATCCAAAAAAAATAGAATTATCCCAACCTATTTGTCACCCTGAACTTGTTTCAGGGTCTAATGAGATGCTGAAACAAGTTCAGCATGACTTCAACTTTTTAATCGCTTTCAAAAACTAAACTAATCTCGAACTCAAATCTTCCCACTTAGCCATTTCATTTTCTAATTCTTTCTTCAAAGTATTGTACGAAGTAAAAAAATGAGGATCTTTCGTTAAAGCTTCATAAGCTTCTGGAATAGCTAATTTATCGTCTAGTAATTTTATTTCTGCTTCTAAACGGGTGATATTTTCTTCAACCTTTTTTATTTGAGAAGCAATTTGAGTTTGCTGCTTTTTCTTTTCTGCCGCTTCAAAATCGCTATTTGATTTGGCTACTGAGCTTGCCGAAGTATTTTTTTCGGCAACTTGAACAGCCTTCACACCTGATTTATCCAAATCCAATTGATTTAATCTTTCTACTTTACGAATCTCCATGAACTCTTTGATGTCACATAAATATTCTTTCACATTTCCATCTCTAAATTCAAATAAACGATCACACATCCCAGTCATAAAATCTCGATCGTGACTCACCATCACAATCGTTCCTTCATAATCAATCAATGCTTGCTTCAACACTTCTTTTGATTTAATATCTAAGTGATTCGTAGGCTCATCTAATAATAATAAGTTATATGGCTCCAATAACAATTTACACAAAGCTAAACGTCCGCGTTCACCTCCACTTAATACTTTCACCTTCTTATCAATATCTTCTCCTCCAAATAAAAATGAACCTAATAAACTACGAACTTGACGACGCACATCACCAACCGCTAATTCATCAATGGTTTCAAAAACCGTTTTATCTAAATTTAATTTCTCTTCTTGATCTTGCTCAAAATAACCCATCAATACACTGTGACCTAATTGCACCGTTCCATCAAATTGAATTTTCTTCGCAATCATCTTCATCATGGTTGACTTTCCTTCACCATTACGCCCTACTAAACCAATTTTCTCTCCTTTAGTAATAATAAAATTAGCATCAGAAAAAATTTGCTTCTCTCCATATTTTTTACCAGCGTGTTCTGCAGTAATCACAATTTTACCGCTATGTGCAGGGGCAGGAAAACGGAAACGAACAGACGCTGTATCAACATCGTCTACTTCAACTCTATCCATTTTATCTAACTTTTTAATCAACGATTGGGCAAAGGCAGCTTTACTAGCTTTTGCTCTATTCTTATCAATTAAAGTTTCGTATTGGTTAATGATACGTTGTTGATTTTTTGCAGCATTTTCTTGTTGTTCTTTACGTTCTGCTCTTAATTCTAAATAATGAGAATAGTTAGTACGGTAATCATAAATTTTTTGATTCACAATTTCAATGGTACGTTTTGTAACCGTATCTAAAAATGTTTTATCATGACTAATTAAAACAACCGCTCCACTAAAGGTCTCCATAAATTCCTCTAACCATTGAATTGCTTCAATATCCAGGTGATTGGTAGGCTCATCGAGCATTAATACATCCGGTTTTTGTAATAATAGTTTCGCTAATTCAATACGCATTCTCCAACCACCACTAAATTCGGATGTTTGACGAGTAAACTCTCTTCTTTCAAAACCTAAACCACCTAATATTTTTTCAATTTCTTCTGTTGTATTGCTTGCGCCAACTATATCCAAACGAGTATTAATTTCTGTTAAGTCTTCTATTAATTTCATATACGCATCACTTTCATAATCCGTGCGCGTTTCTAATTGATGGTTAATGTCATCTAGGCGAGCTTGCATAGCTTTAATCTCAGCAAAGGCAGATTCAGTTTCTTCAAAAACAGTTCTACCATGCTGATGCGTCATATCTTGTGGCAAATAACCAATCTTACAATCTTTTGGAATAGTTACTTCTCCTTTCGTAGGAGATTGATGGCCTGCTAATAGTTTAAGCATCGTACTTTTACCAGCACCATTTTTACCAGCTAAACCAATTCTATCTTTCGGATTAATTAAAAAAGATACGTTATCAAATAAATTGTATCCTCCAAACGAAACCGTAACACTATTAACAGAAACCATTGTAATAAATTATAATTTTAAGGCGGCAAAGATAGTGAAAAATTAAAGAATTTTAGAGGAATAAAATGTGGCCATAAAATTCACAAAAAAAGCCCCTACTTTAAGCAGAGGCTTCTTAATATTAATAAATTATTAATTAACAATTAATTTTGGATGTGGCTGTAATAGTTATCTTTCTAATTCTGTTAATTGTTAAGGAACCATTCATATTTCCACCACCATCAGTATTTCCAAAAATCACTCTGTTTGCTTTGGTTACATCAACATTTCCTCTAATCATTCCGCCGTTTCTTACTTTTAAAGCACTTCCACTTAAAATCACAACAGTCCCAGTAACAACGCCTCCATTTCTCACAATGACACTACCTTCTGCATCTACCGTAACGTCGCCATTAACTTGGCCAGTGCCTTGAACAAATAAATTACCATTATTAACAACGACTGTTCCAGTAACTACGCCTCCATTTCTAACTCTTAAGGTTTCGCCAGGATTAACTGTAATTGGACCGCTCACAGGTGTTGTGATATCTCTTTCAGTTGGAGTATAACTTGCTAAATTTGTAGCAATTGGGGTTCTTTGAGTGTAATCAATATCGTAGGTACAAGGGCTTCCAACAACCAAACCTGTGTTTGAAAAATTAGGGTCATTGAACCCATAAGTTTGTCCTGATTCATCTTCTGTAATTGTTCCAGTAATATTATCCGGATTAATTGTAGTTACTTTTCCTAATGCCATAATGTTTTTTTTAATTGGTTTATATACACAATTATAAATTATATTTTTGAATAAAAAAAATGTACATTTATCAAGTATGAATAAAATAAGATATACTTTACTTTTCATTCTAATTTTTGGTCAATTTTATTCGCAAAAATTTGATGCATTATATGATTCCCTAAAAAACATTTCAAACGATTCATTAAAAGTCAATTACATTTTAAGTAAAATAATTAACCCACTAGAAGCAATTGGTGATTATAAGAATGCAGAAAAAGAGCTTTTAAAAGCAAGAAAATACATTAATGGCAATAAGAATATTGATTTTAAAATTAAAATAAAATCTATAAATTTTTTAATTTCTCAAGAAAAATATGATGAGGCTACTACTAAAATTAATGAACTCGAATTAGTTGCTCAAAAGATTAAAAGTGCTTTTCAGTTAGGTCATTGTTTAAGACTTAAAGGTGAGATACAGCTGTATTTAGGTAACTTATCAAAAAGTACTGACTATTATTTTCAATCTCTTACTAAATTTAAAGAAACTAAAGTTGAATATTTAATCTCTATTGCATACAGCGATATTGCTGTTATCAGTTACTATAATGGAAATTATAAACAAGCAGCTGAATATTGGGAAAAAAGTATTGCTTTGGAAGAATCACTTGGGAAAAAAAACACGATTGCTAATACCCTCTCTAACTTAGGACTTGCTTATATTGAAGGCGGAAACTTACCCAAAGCAGAAACCACCTTACTAAAATCTTTATCTATTGCTAGAGAAAATAATGATAAAGGGGCAGAAGCATCCGCCTATGTAAATCTAACAAAATTAGAATATGACAAAAAAAATTACAAAAAAGCCATTGAATACAACAACTTAGCAGCGAAATACTATGAGTCGATTAAAAGATACAATGAATTAGCAAATGTATATTCAAATGGAGCTGAATTGGCAAGAACTGGTAAAGAATATAAAATAGCATTTGATTATATCAATAAAGCATTTGAAGCAATGAGGCAAACAGAAAATATCGCTGATTTATATCCTTTGTATTTGAATAAGGCTGCCATCCAATACGACTTGAAAGAATACAAGCCTGCATATGATAATTTATTAATTTTTATTGGTAAAAAAGACAGTTTAGTAACCTCTGAAAATCAAAAAAATATCAACGAACTAGAAAAAAAATACCAACTGAACGAACGAAAAAAAGAAAACGCCTTATTAAATGAACAAATAAAAACACAAGAAATAAACAGTAGCCGAATGCGGATTACCATTGGTTTAATCAGTGTTATTTTATTGATATTGGCTATTACAGCATTTTTAGTAGTTAGACAAAATAGAATTAAAAATAAAATTAATGCCGAATTAAATGAAAAGAACAATATCATTAATTTACAAAAAAATATCGTAGAAGATCAACATAGGGATATTACAGATAGTATTAAATATGCAAAACGAATACAAGAAGCTATTTTGCCTCCGTTAAATTTATGGAAAAAAATATTACCCAGTTCTTTCATTTTACATTTGCCAAAAGATGTATTAAGTGGTGATTTTTACTGGATTGAAGAAACTGAAAATTACACCTATGTTGCGGCTGCGGATTGTACTGGACATGGTGTACCTGGAGCATTAATATCTATTGTCAACTTTAATTTACTTAACAAAGCTGTCCTAGAAAAAAATTTAGTGACACCTTCAGAAATTTTAGATGCAGTAAATTTATGGCTAACGGAAAGTTTGCACCAGACATATGGAGAAAGCGCTGTTAGAGATGGCATGGATATTACCTTGATAGCCATAAATAAACACTCAAACGAGGTATTGTTTGCTGGAGCCAATAATTCTATCTATATAGTATCTAATGGTCATCTTAAACAAATTAAAGGCGACAAATTTCCTGTTGGTGCTTTTATTGAAGAAAAAATTCAAAAATTTACGATGCAACGTTTTTCAGTTGAAAAAGGAGATAGTATTTTCTTATTCTCTGATGGATTCGCTGATCAATTTGGTGGTCCAAAGGGTAAAAAATATAAATACTTACCTTTTCAACAAAAATTAATTTCGACAAGTACTGCTAATATTCTCTCGCAATCAGAGTTAATGTGTAAAGAATTTATGGATTGGAAAGGTACTCACGAACAAGTGGACGATGTACTTTTAATTGGCATCAGAATATCTTAAACATTCCTCTTTGGCGGATCCCATGCACTCTCGTTAGATGCTGAAATAAACTTTAAATATCCTAACAAAAGTGCAAAATTCATTAAAATAAAATGCCCTAATGAATTAATGAGTGGAAGTTTTAATTTAATTTTTTCGAGATAAATTGTTAATGCTGGTAGAGCAATTAATAAGCTATACCCTAAACTAATTATAATAAAAAAAGGAAAATAAAAGCTCAATGCATACGATAAAAAGAAAGAAAACACCAACGCAAATGGAGTAACCCATCGCAATACCTTGTGTGAGAAGAACGCAAAACCAAAACCTTCATGTATAGGAAACAATAAATGTTTATAGAATTTTAAATTTCTAAAATTACCTAAGGAAATTCTGATTTTTCTTTTAAACTCAATCATCGGCGCATCGTTCACGTCTTCATAACAAATCGCTTCAGGCTCAAATAAAACCTTACCTTTTTTCTCAATTACATCAAGCGTAATGAAAAAATCATCCATTAAAAATCCATCAGGTACTTTCACAAAACTAGATTTTAAAATACCATAGCATCCCCCTTCTACTCCAACACAAAAACCATATTTCAAACTCTCATGATATTTTAATTGATTCTCAAAATTCATATAAAAAATTTCTTGATCGGAAATGCCTTGATTTTTTGGCGAGAATTTTAAAATATTGCCACATACCATTTTTGCATTCTTAGCAACTAAGTTATACACTAAAGCTTTTAACGTATTGGGTTCAAAAAACACGTTAGCATCAGTAAACACTAAATGTTCAGTCGTTGTTAAATCAACTAACTCATTAATAATTTTTAATTTACCGTTACGAGTTTCTTTTTTTATAAAGGTTATGTTTGAATTTTTCGCAACAAACTCTTCAATAATTTGATGCGTGTGATCGGTAGAATTATCTGAACCAATTAAAATTTGAAGTTTATCTTTTGGATAATCTGAATTTAAAATCGATTCTAATTTTCTTCTAATTACTGCTTCTTCGTTAAATACTGAAAAAACAATGGTTACAGGGGGCCACTCCGTAATATCGGAATAGTTGTTTTTCACTCGAACAATATTCATTGTTGATAATTTCATATACCATGGAAAAATCACATAGCTAAATATTGGAGCCAATAAACACAGCAAAAAAAGTATCAGAAAAAAATAACCCATTAAATTTAGTTAATCGAATAATCTTTAACGATGTTATACAAAGTATCTCTTTCTACAGGACTACGTTTTACTTGAGTAATTAAATGCACTAATTCCTGTGTTGTTAATTTTGGATTTTGTTCTTCAGCACCTGCCATACTATAAATTTTAGTTGTATCATCAATGGTTCCATCCATATCATCTACTCCAAAATTAAGAGATAATTGGGCCGTGCTTCTTCCAATCATTGCCCAGTAAGCTTTAATATGATCAAAGTTATCTAAATAAATTCTGCTAATCGCATAATTTCTTAAGTCTTCAATCACACTAACTTCAGGCACATCCGACATATCGTTGTTACCATTTCTAAATTTCAATGGAATAAATGCGTTAAATCCTTTTGTCTTATCTTGTAATTGACGCAATCTTTCTAAATGATCAACTCGATGTGCAAACGTTTCTATGTGACCGTATAACATTGTTGCATTAGAATGCATTCCCATACTATGCCATATTTCATGAATGCTTAACCACTCTTCAGCACTACATTTTCCTCCTGCAATTTTATCTCTAATTTCTTTATCAAAAATTTCGGCACCACCTCCTGGCATCGAGTCTAAACCCGATTCTTTCAACAATTTCATACCTTCTTCGTAAGTTACTTTAGCTTTTTTGAAAATATAATGACACTCTACCGGAGTTAATGCTTTTACATGTAAATCAGGTCGATGAGCTTTAATAGCTTTAAATAAAGAAGTATAAAACGTTAAGTCTTGTTTTGGAATAACACCTCCCGTAATATGAACTTCGGTAACATGTTGTCCATCATATTTTTTAATCAAATCCATCATTTGATCAATGGATAGTTCCCAACCTTCCTCTCGCTGTTTAATTAATCGTGAATAAGCGCAAAATGAGCATGTATAAACGCAAATATTAGTTGGCTCCACATGAAAATTTCGATTAAAGAAAACAAAGTTTTTGTTCTTCTTTTCTCGAACATAATTAGCTAAAGTTCCTAAATATGATAGATTAGCGTGTTCAAATAAATAAACACCTTCATCAAAAGTAATACGCTCGCTTTTAAATACCTTTTTAGCAATGTTTTTTAATTCATTACTTAATTGAGAGGATTGTAATATTATTTCTTCGGGGTTTTCTAAAATCATGGAGTAAAGTTACAATTATTAAAATTTATCTTCTAATAATTAGCTTTTTTTCCTATTCTTTTATAATAATCAATGATTGGTTTATAAGGACCGTATTTATGCTGAGTTTCAGAAAATGAATCCAAATATGGTCCTTTATCATAATCAATTGGCTTATGAGATAAACTCGCATAATCATTTTTAGTAACAGGCTGCGGGCGTTTATGAATGGTATCATTGTTAATGAAGGCAACCACATCATAAGCCTCTTCAACTGTAAGTTTTGGATTGTTATAACTAGCAACTTTATGAGGCATGTTAGCGTAAACAAACGGTGCCATTTTAATTAAACGATGAACACTACTTCCCGATTGATAACTTTTTGGTCCCCACAAGGGCGGATATTCGTAACAAACATTATCTGCTCTCATCTTGCCTTCGCCATCTGCACCATGGCAAACTAAACACTCTCTTTTATAAACCTCTTCTCCTTTTTTAGAATCAGCAGCTCTTTCAGGAAAATCAATTTTAATAGGGCCATCACCCTCCACATTGCCATTTACCGGCACATTTTCGCCCAACCATTTCATGTATGAAATAATAGCAATCATTTCTTTGCTATCTAATGGTAGATGCTTTCCTATATGTGGTCTTTCAATACAATTATTTACTCTATCTGACAATGACAAAATTTTGTTTTCTCGGGCACGATATTGAGGATATCTGGCATGTGTGCTATAGTAATTTAAAGCATACGGCTTTGTTCCAGCATCTAAATGGCAATTCGTGCAGTTCATTTTATTACCTAAAAATTTGCCAACTTTTCCCTCTGGACCAATATAGTATGCTGTATTAATAATTAATTCTCTTCCATACCTTACCATATCTCCAAACTCATCATGAGGAATAGTACTTGTGTCAGGGACTACCCAGAGTTTATTAACTAAAGTACTATCTTTAAAATGATTATTCGTAGGTATATCTTTTTTTGAACTACTATCATTGCATGAAAAAAATAAAAAGATAGAAAAGAAAACAAATACTATTTTAATCATGGCTTGACAATTGTAATCGTCAAAGTTGTTATAAAAAAACCTCAAAAACAAGTGCAAAAATTAAACATTATGGTAAACAAAAAAGTCTTGCTCTACGAGCAAGACTTTTTTGTTAAAAAATTACGCGTAATTATTTAGCGATTGTGAACTTACTGAACATTTTAGAGTTTTCAGATTTCACAGAATACATATAAACACCTCCGCTTAAATTAGATGTATTTATTTTAGAAGAGTGGTTTCCTGCTTCTAACTCATCTAAATTAATGGTATTTACTTTTTTACCAGTTACATCATAAATTTCGATTTCAACTTTACTAGATTGTTTTAACCCAAAATTAATTGAAACATCGTTAGTTGCAGGATTAGGGAAAGCAGCTAATAAAGTCAAATTACCAGAAGAAATACCATTATTAACGCCCGTTGTAATATCTAAAACCGGGAAAATTGCTAAATCTAAATTTCCACCAAAATCTGATTTTACATTTGACCAATCACTAGATAATAATGGGTTTGTAGGAGAAACCGTATTATATCTCCAAGATAAACTATCAGTTGTAGAGCAACCTACAGTAGAAGATAAAATAGCTAATGTATCTAAGCCAGAACCACCAATTGTTGTATTTTCTATACTTACAAAAAAGTTACCACTAGAGATAGCAATTGGACTTGCAAAAGTAAAAATATCATTTCCCGTAAATGCACTTAACGGTTTTGTAACAGTTCCACCTAATTGCACATTTGGCGCTTTTGTGGTTGTGTTTTCGTTGTATACTTTTGCGCTCACCACGCCAGTTCCTTCAGCAATACCTGTAAATACAATAATATCCGTAACAAAGCCTGTACCTGTAAAATTATACTTTTGAGCAGATCTGTTAGCATCTGATGTCAATGTTGGGCTTCCAACAGCTGCTGCTAATGGCGCCGAAAGTGTGTAGGTTTGTAAATTTGTACCAAAAGCATAACCAACTGTTCCTACTGTAAAATTTGTAGTAGCTTGTGGTGCACTAAAAACACTATAATAAACTACGCCAGCGGCACCCGCAGCGCAGCCACCAGCCATGAAAACTGTAGGCATTAAAGTGCTTGTAGTAGCAACTTTAGCTGAAGAACTTTGATTTAAATCAATTAATGTAGAAGGTGTGTTTGGCTTTAATACATTTGTGGTGTTAAACTGAGCAAATACAGAGCCAATGCTAAGTGCTAAACTTAAAGTTAAGTAGATTTTTTTCATGTTTATATTTTTTATGATTTATATGTCAAATATATATAATCTAAACTGCATAAAATCAGTCTGTCTGATGAAATTGAACTTATTAACATTTTTTTGTATAATACAATTTATTTATTTGTGAAAAAATTATGCAAATTCTTGTTAACTAGCATCTTTATACTAAATTATTTAGATATTATTAGTAAATTTAGGATTGAATCTGAATCATATTAGACATATATTTATTACCAGCAGTATGCGTTTAAGCTACTTGCTTTTGTTTTTAGCAATATTTCATTGCTCGGATGTTTATTCTCAAATAAAAAATGAAGATGAATTAAAAAAACAAGCTGGACAGTACTTTGAAGATGAGGATTATAATCTAGCTTACAAGTTATACGCGCAACTTGTTTCACTATACCCAAAAGATCCCGAATACAATTATAAACTTGGAGTGTGTATGCTTTTTACTGAGCCAGATAAAAAAAAGCCATACTCCTACTTACAAATTGCTACAAAAAACCCAAATGATGCGCCAAAAGACGCTTTATTTTATTTAGCAAAAACTAATCATGTAAATTACAAATTTGATGAAGCTATTAAATTATATACTGAATATAAAAAAATAGGCAGTTCGTCATCTATAAAAAAACTTCAAGTTGATAGGGAAATTCAAGCTTGTAAAAATGGTAAACGTTTACTTTCGAACCTTACTGACTTAGTTATTATCTCTAAGAAACAATTAAACGAAATAGATTATTTTAAAGCATACGACATTAAAGATATTGGCGGAAAATTATTAGTTAAACCTGATGATTATAAATCTTCTTATGATAAAAAGAAAAAAGATAAATCGGTTGTGTACTTACCAAAAACTGGCGAAAGGCTATATTATTCGAGTTATGGTGATAATGGAAATACAGGAAGAGACATTTACTATGTAAACAGATTGCCTAATGGTAGTTGGAGTAAAGCTACCATGATGCCTCTATCTGTGAACACTGAGTTTGATGAAGATTATCCATTCCTTCATCCCAATGGAAAAACACTTTATTTTAGTTCTAAAGGGCATAATAGCATGGGCGGCTATGATGTATTTAAAACAACATATGATGACGCCACTCAATCTTGGAGCAAACCTATAAATTTAGAATTCCCAGTAAACTCACCTGATGATGATATTTTATTTGTAACTGATTCGCTAGAAAAAACAGCATTTTTTAGCACGGGGCGATACAGTCCTTACGGAAAATTAGATGTCTTAAAAATAAATACAGAAAGACGTCCAATGAATTTTGCGTTCTTAAAAGGAACTGTTGTTAAGGAAGATGCAGCGCAAAGTATAAAATCAAAAATCACCGTTAAAAATATGGCCAACGGAGAGATCGTTGGCACATTTCAGGCTGGCGATAATGGTGATTACAATATGGAGCTACCTAATGGAGGGAAATTTATATTTACAGTAGAAACTCCTGGTATTCCAACTCAATCTGATGCTGTTCAAATTCCGGTTGCTTATACCTTAAAACCCTATAAGCAAATGATTGCTTATGATAATAAAATTTTAAAAATCACTAACTATTTTGACGGGAATGTGGATGATGAAAATTACTCCATGATGATTGATTTAATTGAAAAAAAGGCAAAACTTGAGGTTAATGAAAATGAACCATACAATAACAATTTATTAAAAGATCCTTCAAAAAATCAAAATGTTAATGCTAGTAATAATAATGGCAATTTAAATACAGTCACTACAAACAATCCTACTGTTCAAGGCTCTGATGCCAATGGAAATACAATGCAGGTAAACACAAACAAAAATGTGACTAACGAACAATTACTTGAAATAGCAAAAACGGATGCTAAAGAAGCAAGTGAAGAAGCAATTAAACTAAAAAAAGAAGCGCAAGATGCTTTTGGTTTGGCTACACAAAAAACAGCAGAATCAGTAGAAAAACAAAAAGCTGCTGATGAAGCAATTACTTCTGCAAACTCTATTACAGATATAACAAAAAAAGACGAAGAACTAGCAAAGGCCAATCAATTAAAAGAAGAAGCTAAAATAGCAACTAGCGTAGCTAACACCGCCACCAACATGGCGAAAAAACTAGAAGTTGATGCTAGTATTCAACAAAAAGAAGCAGACTTAACAAATCAATATATTAATCAATTAGAAGCTGTTACTAAAAATAAAAATAATAAAGAAGCTCTTACCAAACTTGAAGAAATTCAAAAAGAGTTAGATAATATTTCAAAACAAAAGAATCAGTCCGACGAATTATTTACTTCATTAAAAGCAGAAGCTGAGTTAAAAAAACAAGAACTCATAAACACAGAAAAGAAAAACGCAGCAATTTCAAATGAAATAAATGCAATTAAAAATGAAGCAGAGTCTTTAGGAAAAGATTTAGCGAACGAAAGTGATAAATCCATTAAAGAAAATATCTCTGCTCAAATTAGAGAACTGAACAGTGAAATTGATTTAAAAAATAAAGATTTAGCAACAAACAATCAAAAAATCACATCATTACAAAATGAAGTAGATGGCGTAAATCAGGAACTCCTTGTAGCTGCGAAGATTTTGAATGAATCAACAGATGGAATAGCTATTAATACAAATAACAACCAAAATAACACTAACAATTCTTCTGAAATAAATTCAAACAATAACGATATAAATAATTCTAGCTCGAACAATATCACTTCCGACAATTCAAACAAAGCATCTGCCCTATCTTATGAAGGTATAAACAATAAATACAACGAAAAAATTAACTCAACACCTATTGATAAAAACAATAAAGAAAGTATTGTTCAACAAAATGAGATTTTAAAAACATACAATAAAGAAGTTAATGATTTAATTGCTCTCAATAAAAATGAATTAAGTAAAACAAAAGATGCGGCAGCCAAAAAGAAACTTAATGAAGAAATTAAATTATTAGAAAAACAGAAAACAGAAAACGAAAAAACAATTGCCTCAAATAACTCCACTCTAAAAAAATTAGAATCGAATGCCATTGCTAATAACAATAATGATGGCAATTCCAATTCAACAGAAATTAACACTAATAACAGCAATGAAAACACAAATGGCAACGCGATAGCAAATGAAACTGCTAACAATAATTCAGAAAACAATACTGCCATAAACACAAATAGTTCTTCTGCGGTTTCAAGTAATGCAAACAATATTAATAATGAAAACCCATCTACTAGTAATAACACATTAAACCCTATTAATAATAATACTAGTATAAATAATAGTAACAACAATAGTAAAATTGCCTCTAATAACGAATCTTCTAATTCGTCATCCAACAGCATTAATAATACAAATGCCAACGATAATGAAGTAGTTAAACCAATTAATTCAAATAATACTGATAATACTGCTTTTTTAAATGAATTATCTAATCTTAAAAATGGATTAAATGCCAATACAAATGCAGCCAATGAAATTTTTGGTTATAACGCTTATAAAGAAAGTACATCAGTAGCCCTTAAACAAACTGCAGCTCAAAAATTTGAAACAGCTAAACTAAATGAAACTAATTTAAATGCATTAATTTCTCAAACAGAGAATAGTATTAAACTTAATGCTGGAAATAACGTTAACACTATTTTAAGCGAAGCAGATCAATTAAGTAATAAAGCCTTTGAACAAAGAAAAGAATCTGCTACGAAAACTGGAACTGAAAAAGAATCCCTATTAAAGCAAGCTAACGAAAACGAAAAAGCTTCTGTAGATAAAAAATTAGAAGCATCTGTTTTACTCGAAAAGCAAAATAAAGCGAAATTTGAAAATAACATCGCTAACTTAACAGAGCTACAAAAACTAACTGGAGAAAAAACAAGTAACGAGATTTCTCAAGCTAACATGTTAGTAGATGAAGCTGCTCTAAACTTTAAACAAGCTCAAAAAATGCGTCAAGAAGCTGATGCTTATCCATCAGGTGCTGCAAAACTTGGCGGATTGAGTAATGCTGAAGAAAAAGAAAATGAAGCCTTAACAAAACAACAAAAAGCATTAGAATTATTAGTAAAAACAAATCCAACTTATAAAGTAAAAACATTAGATGATGGCTCAAATCCTGCTAATGCTATCTCAAATGTTAATTCAGAACTAAATAAAACCGTTCAATCTCAAGTAGATGCCTATTTAGCTTTAAGTAAAGCCAATCAAAATGAATTGAAACTTCAGGGAGATAAACTTTCTAAGAATTCTTCTTTTAAGAATCCAACTAATAAACAAGCACAAGATTTAAAAACATCGTCTGATAATTTAAATAATGAAGCTAAAGCATTAATAGCTCAATCTGCTACAGCAACTTCTCCTTCTGAAAAAGCAAACTTATTATTGAAAGCCAACGAAAAAGAAATTGAAGCCCTTAAAGCATTGCAGCAAGCTAATGAAGCTTTAAATGGAACTAATAATGTGGTAGCGGTAAATAACAATTCGGAAAATAATTCTTCAATTAATAACAATAAAACAAGTAATCCAAACGCTACTAATACAAATACAACAGCAGTATCTAGTGCTACAAGTACAACAGTTACTAATGACTCTAACACTAACCCTGTTTCCAACGAAACAAACATAAATTCTGCTTCCAATACCAATACAGTTGCATCAAACAATGTAACAAATGAACCCAACAACAATCCATCTTCAAACAACGCATCCATTTCAGCTAATAACGAAACCAACAATAACACTTCTAGCAATCCTATAGCAAGTACTAATAACGAAACAAATAATAATACTTCGATTAATACAAATAATAGTAATGGAAACGGACTTTCTGATAAAGCTTCTCAACTTAAAAACAACTTAAATAATCCAAACGAATCTAGCCTTTTAGCTTTCAATCCTTATCTTGATAAAGAAGCAGCTGATTTAAAAGACCAAGCTGCTGCCAAAATAAATGCAGCGTTAACAGAAGACAAAAATTTGAGTGCTGAATTAGATAATGTCATTCAATTATCTGCAAATAATTCATTGTCTAATTCATTAAATCAAAATGATGTTGCCTCATTATTATCTGAAGCCGACAAATTAAATCAAGACGCGGCAGATCTAAGAAAATCATCTGCATCAAAAACAGGTCCAGATAAAGATGCTGATATAACCAATGCAAAAAAATTAGAGTCAGACGCTGTTATTAAAAAAGTAGAAGCGGCAAGTAAACAACAACAACTAAACACTGCCACTTACGACGCCAACAAAGAAAGTTTAGAAGAGCTCGCTAATTTAGCAAAAGGTAAAAACATTGCCGATTTGAGTTCGGCAGATATGTTAACAAATGAAGCATCTTTATTTTTTAAACAAGCTGGGAACATTAGAACGGAAGCTAATGCCTATCCTAGTGATGCTGCTAAACTGGGCGGTTATAGTAATGCAGAAGAAAAAGAAAATCAAGCTTTAGCTAAACAACAAGCTTTGCTAGATTTATACAAAAAACATTTTCCTAATTATACACCAAAAAAAGCAAACGTTATATCATCCGAAAATCCAACCGCCGTTGCTAAATTAAACGAAACTAAAAATAATGTTAACATCAATAATCAAGCTCATATTGATGGGCTCACCATTTTACTTCAAGCAAATGATAAAGAATATACTACGCGTCTCAATTCAATACCTTTAACTTTAAATGCATCTCAAACTACGTTAAAAAATAAAGCACAAACAGCGTTCAACAAAAAAAATCAAACAGTGGCATTAGCCAATCAAACAAATGATTTAAGCGCTAAGAAAAATTTATTAATTGACGCTAACAAATATGGTGTAGAGGCATTAAATAATTTAAGTCTAATTGTTAATCCTAATGCAGTAGCTGTTGTTTCTAATACAACTACAACTAATAATGGCGCTAATAATACTGGCAATGAAACTACAAACTCAAATAGTAATGCAAATAAAAATATAGCTAGCAATAACACTTCTGCAAACAACAATGCATCTAATAACTCACCAACTAATAATAACCGTCCTACTAATAATGCTTCCAACAATAACACAAATACGGCTACTGTAAAACTTAAAGTAGAAGGTTTAGAAGTAAAAAACACAAATGCATACACTGCTGATAAACCAATTCCTATTGACGAAAAAATCCCTGATGGTCTTGTGTTTAAAGTGCAAATTGGAGCTTTTAAAGCGCCCTTACCAAATAATACATTTAAAGGGTTAACGCCAGTAATTGCTCAAACAACACCAAGCGGATATATTCGTTACATGGCTGGAAATTTCGAACAATACAATAGTGCTAATGCTGTGAAAAACGACTTACGAAATTTAGGCTATAGCGATGCCTTTGTAGTTGCTTATTACAATGGTGTTCGAATAAATTTAAACGAAGCAACTGATAAAGCAAAAGCATCTGGACAAACAGTAGAACCAACAACTAACACAAGCGCTGGTATTACTGCTAATTCAAATGTTCCAAAAAACACCTTTACAAACCCTTCAAACAATTTGGTAGGCAATAATACTTCTGACTCTCAACCTGCTGAAATTACTAACGAATTAGAAAAAATGAATGGCTTATTATACACAGTTCAAATTGGAGTATACTCAAAACAAGTAACACGTGGACAATTATATAATTTAAAACCAATTTATACTGAAAAATTACCTAACGGCTTGTATAGATACACCGCAGGTATATATAACCAAACAGGTAAACTACTAGAGGACAAACGTAAAGTAGTTGACTTAGGAGTGAAAGACGCTTTTGTGTCTTCATATTATAATGCAAAACGTATTCCATTTGCTGAAGGACAAAAATTACAAACAGAAAACAATAATCTAAAAATGGAAACAGAAAATCCAATTATTTTTAATGGTTCTGCATCTCCTATAATAAACACTACTAATACTGCAAATAATACAAGTAGTCAGCCGACCCTTGTAAATAACAATCCTACTCCAACTATTGCTCCGTTTAGTAATGGTGTAAGTAGCGGCCCTGCTCCTACTGCTGAAAATGGTGTAAAAACAGATGAGGCAGGAATTTCATTTAAAATTCAAATTGGTGCATATAAAAATCAAGTTCCAAATGATGTGGCTTCTAAATTTTTAAATATAAAAACATGGCCAGTTCAAAATGTAGTAATTAATGGATTATACATATATACAATTGGTAACTTTACGGCAGCGTCCTTTGCTAAAAAATTAAGAGACGAAGCTGTTTCATTAGGTATTACAGATGCCTATGTGACAGTTTATAAAGATGGAAAAAAATTATATGGTGCTGATGCCGCTCAATATATGAGTAGATAAATTTTATTAATTTTGAACCATGATGACAAATAACTATACCGACACAGAAGAGTTATTGGAACTCGATGTGATAACAAAAGAGAAAAAAGAAAACAACATTATTTTATTTAACGATGATGTGAATACATTTGAATGGGTTATTGAATGCTTAACAAAATACTGCGGTCATGACATTATACAAGCCGAACAATGCGCTACATTAGTTCATTATACAGGTAAATGTGCTGTAAAACAAGGGCCAATTAATAAATTAAAACCTATTTGTGAAGCTCTTTTAGAAAAAGGATTAAGTGCCGAAATAAACTAATTATGAAAAGTATTATTATTACCACATTTACATTTGCTATTATTTTTTTAGCATGCCAAAGAAATGCCATTACTGGTCGCCGTTCATTAAACTTGGTTACTGAAAGTGAAATGATGACGATGAGTTATTCAGAATATGACAAGTTTTTAGCTCAAAATGCACCATTACCAGATAACAATAAACAAGTGATTATGGTAAGAACCATTGGCATAAAAATTCAAAAAGCAGTTGAAAAATATTATGCAGATAAAGGTTTATCTAGACAGCTTGATGGATTTCAATGGGCATTTAATGTGGTGGAAGATCCAGCTGTAAACGCATGGTGTATGCCAGGAGGTAAAGTAGTAGTGTACACTGGTATTTTACCAATAACACAAGACGAAGCAAGTTTAGCTGTAGTGATGGGACACGAAATTGCCCATGCAGTAGCACGCCACGGTAGCGAACGCATGAGTAATGGCATGTTGGTGCAATTAGGCGGCGTTGCTTTAGGCGCTGCTACTCAAACAAAACCTGCTTTAACACAAGCTTTATTTCAACAATCTTTTGGTATTGGCTCCCAATTAGGTATGCTAAAATTTAGCCGTAACCACGAAACAGAAGCTGATAAAATGGGATTAATATTTGCAGCTATGGGGGGCTTTGATCCAAATGCGGCTGTTACTTTTTGGGAACGTATGGCTGCTGCAAGTGGCACTGGTAAACCCATGGAATTATTGAGCACGCATCCTAGTGATGCTAAACGTATAGCTGACTTAAAAGCCTTTATGCCAGAAGCAATGAAATACTATAACTTAAATAAGTAAACGCTTAAAAAATCTAATCGATAGTCTATAAAGAATTAAAAATGCACATTTTTATTAAAAGTATTCTATCTGAAGTGCAGAGTAAATTTGAGAAAATTACTACCTGTGACATTTTAAATATTAGATATATAAATCAACACACACGTAAAGTGCAATAAAACAAATAGCTGTTAATTTGTACTGAAAAGACATATTCTATATCGCGCTCTGGCTGATAATATATCTATTTTTAAAACTAAAAATTAAACAACAGACTTCAAAAAACATTTCATTCCTTCAAAATTCCTTTTTCGTATATTTGAAATTATCAATACAAAAATATATATATTTCAACATTATAAAGTAGCAAAGTTTGTTTTGCTATTCTTGACATGCATTACATATTCAAATGCTCAGCAGCCAGCTTACTTTTCTTTTGGCGAGGAGCAATTTAGAGGTGTTCAAATATATGATGTGATACAGGATAAAAATTTAAACTATTGGTTTGCAACGAACGAAGGTCTATTTTATTTCGATTACTATACTTACGAAAAAATAGAATGCGACAAAGCTAAGGGAAATTCGGTTTTTAATTTTGTGATGAGTAAAGAAGGTGTTATTTATTGTCATAATTTAAATAATCAACTATTTGAAATTAAAGGAAAACAATTTAATCTTTTTTACGAATTATTAGATGATGAAAGGAGTTCAGATATTAGCTTAACAGTTGCAAATGATGGAAATTTAGTTGTAGGGTCAAAAAAAATAATTGCACTTAATAAAAGTGGTAAAAAAATAACACAACATAATATTTCAAATAGTTATTTAGGCTCATCTTTTAAGATAAACAACAAAATAATATTTCATAAAATGGCTTGTGATTCCATTTTCATTTATGAAAATGGAAATATTGTAAAAAAGAAACTAACATTTTTATCAGGAACAATTCAATACCATAGTGTTTTAAAATTTTTTAAAATAAATGAATTGAACTACGCCCTTGATTTAAAAACCAAAGAACTCTTCAATTATAATCCATCAAAAAATGAATTAAACTTATTGCAAAAAAATACTTTATTTGGAAGATCTCAATCACAAAGGCTTTATGAATCAAAAGATGGGCTCTGGGTAACTGGTACTTTACCAGGAGTTGCTTTAGTAAGAGATAAAATAACAAACGAAAATTATCCAATCTATTATGGAGATTATTTTATTTCTGATGTATTTAAAGATAATGAAGGCAATATCTTACTAAGCACGTTTGATAAAGGTATTTTAGTTATTCCTGATACAAAAGTACCAGATGTAATTAATTCTTTTAGAGATGACCCTGTTACCAGTTTATCTTCTGATTCTGACTTAGGTTTAATGATGGGCTCATCCAAAGGAAAATTGATGAATTATCTTAACAATGAAATAAATACCATTGATATTAATGGTAAGCGACCTATTGAACAATTATATGGAAATAAAAACAATAACTTGATTTTATTTGATAATGGAAAAATTAGAATTTTTAATAAACAAACTAAAGCAATTACTGAAATCATGGAGGCATCTCTAAAAGATGTAACCATAGGAATAAATGATAATTTTTATTTTGGAACGAATAGAGGTATTTTAAAATTAATCACAAATCATCACGGACTATACACCACCGAATCAGTTGCATCAATGAATCAACGTATCTATTCATTAAAATACAACCCTAATGATAGTTGTTTATATACCTCAACAGCTAGTGGATTTTACGTGATATTCCCTTCGGGTATTACTAAAAAAATATTGATAAATAAGGATGATGTTTTCCCAAACCACCTGCTCTACTATAAAAACAATATATATGCTAGCACTAAAAAAAATGGAATTATTGTACTTCATAAAGGAAACATCATTAAATCTATTAAACCCCTCGTTAATCAGCATCTTGAAGCTCTTAAGAAAATAATTATTCATCAAAATACAATCATAGCCAAATCATCTAGTGGATTATATCAATTTGATATGAATGGAAAATTATTAAAATCTATTCATTCAGTATTTGGATTTTCGTCAAAACGAATTATAGATTTCGCGATCCACCAAGAGCAATTGTGGGTAAGTCATTCGGGAGGTGTGCAGCAAATTGATTTAGCTTATTCAAATAAAAAAACTAAAAAACCGATTATTCGACTAGACAACATACTAGTAAATGATAGCGTCATTCATCCTTCTAAAACCTATACTTTAAAAAGTCACCAACGTAAAATTCAATTTATATTTTCGTCTCCAACAATCAAAAATCATGAATCAATCCGATATCACTATAAACTTGTGGGATATGACTTAAACTGGAGCATTAACGATTATGAATCTAATAAAATCACTTATTCTGCTCTTGCTCCGGGAGATTATACCTTTTATGTTAAAGTAGAAAATCAAGGACACTTCAGCGAACCCATCTCCCACTCTTTCTCAATTTCTGCTCCGTTTTATTCACGTTGGTGGTTTACCACCTTACTTATTATCGTTTTTTTAGCAATTGTTTTTTTGATATACAAATGGCAATTAAGTATACAGCAAAAAAAATCGCAACAAATTAATGAATTAAATGCCTCCAAACTCACAGCCATTCAATCGCAAATGAATCCGCATTTTATTTTTAATTCATTAAACTCTATTCAAGATTTAATTTTAAAAGGCGACGTAGAACATTCCTATTCCTACATCACTACATTCTCAAATTTAGTAAGACGCACCTTAAGTTATTCGGAAAAAGATTTCATTGATTTCGAACAGGAAATAAAACTATTAGAATTATACCTATCCTTAGAAAAATTAAGATTTAAAAAAGATTTCACTTATACCATCAATACTAAAAATGTAGAAGATATCATGTTACCACCACTATTAATCCAACCATTTATTGAAAACTCTTTAATACACGGATTATTACATAAAGAAGGGCAAAAAAACTTAACCATTACTTTTGAATTAAAAGACTTACTAATATGTGTAATTGAAGATAATGGTATTGGAAGAGAAAAAGCTAAGGCTATCAAACTAAGACAGCGCTCTGAACATGAATCGTTTTCAGGAAAAGCAATTCATAAGCGTTTTGAAATTTTAAGCAATGTATTTGAAGGAAATTTTGGTTATGTGTATGAAGATGTATCCGATAATAACGAAATTATTGGAACAAAAGTTACTTTATCAATTCCTATCAAACATAAATTTTAATCCATTGCTAAATAAAATAAGTTAGTTTATAAAATAAATACTATTAATTTAGAAACGAATTGTAAGTTTGAATTTGTGAACAAAATAAAAGCCATATTAGTAGATGACGAAGAGGGAGCTAGAGATGTGCTTGAAAATTTATTACGTCGTTTTTGCCCTGAAGTAGAGTTAATTTCCAAATGCGAAAATGTATTGCAGGCCGTAGAAGTAATTAAAACACAGCAACCCGACTTAGTATTTTTAGATATTGAAATGCCTAATTATTCGGGTTTTGAAATTGTAACTTTTTTTAAGGAAATAAACTTTGAGATCATCTTTGTAACGGCATATGACCAATATGCTATTAGAGCATTTGAAGTAGCTGCTATTGATTATTTATTAAAACCGATTGATATTGAACGTTTAAAAAATGCTGTTGCAAGAGCGGTTCAGCAGCGTAATATAGAACAACAATCTCAAAGATTATCGCTATTGAGTAATACGTTAGAAAGTAAACAACTCAAAAATATTGTAATTAGTGATAAAGGCCAACAAAACATTATTGCTATAGACCATATCATTGCGATTGAAGCTCAAGAATCCTATTGCACAATCCATACAATTGAAAAAACATACATTGCTAGTAAAAACCTTAAACATTTCGAAACTGTATTAGAGAGTTTACCGCAATTTTTTAGAGTTCATAAATCATGGCTCGTTAATACAAATTGCATTACACAATACTCCAAATCAGACCTTACCATTCAATTAAATAATAGACTAACCACTAAACTCTCAAAATACAAAAAAGCAGAGTTTGAAGAAGCTATATCTTCCTAGCTTCGTCCATTCCTGAACTCAATTGTCTGTTGCTGAAGAATTAAATTCTCCAACATTTAAATACAGTATTCTTGCATAAAATTTAACCTATATTTTATGAGAAAACTATTACTACTTAGCGTCGTTACATTATTCACTAACAAAATCGATGCTCAATGCCTACCAGCAATTAATAATGAAACTATTAGTGTTTCGCAAAGCACCATTTGTTCAGGAAAAAGTACAACCATTACAACAAGTGCTTCATTACCTGGAGTAAAATATTCTTTGAGAGATGATGCGACTACTGCTGTAGTTGCGGGTCCAACAAATGGAACCGGAACTGCACTATCATTTAATACTGGTACTTTAACATCAAACAAAACATTTAATGTTTATGCAGAAACTCAACCTGGAGGAAATATTGCTTTAGATTTTGATGGCAGTAATGATATGATTTATACAAACACCTATTCATCTGCTACAAATTCTTTAACACTCGAAGCATGGATTTATCCTAGAGCGACTACTTACAAAAGATTTATTTCAAATTTTGATGGCACAAATAGTCCTGGAGAATTTGGCTTTGATAACGCAAATGCTACCAATAACGGAAGAGGTTTACGCTTTTTTGTAATTGGTCCGACTAGTACATCTCACTCTGTAACCATTGCAAATGTTTTAACTTTAAATGCTTGGAATCATGTTGCAGGTACTTTTGATAATGGTGTAATGAAAATATATGTCAATGGAATTGCTGTGGCAACTTCAACGGCTCCTTTTACTTCTATACCTAGCAATCCAAACGAAATAACAATTGGAGAAGATCCTTTAATTGTTGTTCAAGAATATTTTAATGGAATGATGGACGATATTAGAATTTGGAACACAGCTAGAACAGCTACGGAAATTTCTGGAAATATGAATAATTGCTTAATTGGAAATGAAAGTGGTTTAAAAAACTATTTTAAGTTATTTGAAAATTCTGGTAACAAGATACTTGATATTGTAACCAATTCGATTGGCACAATGTCATCTGGAATGACAGCATCTTCAGCTTGGACAACTGGTAATGTTAACTGCGGCAATACAACTTGTAATTTTGAAATGACAAATTTAAAAACAGTTACCGTTTCTCCTAATCCAACTATTACTGTTAATAGCGGCAGTATTTGTTCTGGAAAATCTTTTACTATTACACCAAGTGGTGCAAATACTTACACAATTCAAGGTGTTTTTGCTGTAAAAACACCAACAGCAAATGCAAGTTATACAGTTGTTGGTACCAGTTCCGTAGGATGTGTTTCATCCACATTTGCAACATCAAGTATTACAGTTAATTCATTACCTATAATAAATGTAACAACTAGTAATACAATAATTTGTACAGGAGAAACAGCAACATTAACAGCCAACGGCGCATCAACTTCTTATACTTGGAACACGAGCGCTACTGGAACTAGTATTTCAGTTTCACCAACAATAACAACAAATTACACTGTTACTGGAACTGATGCTAACGGTTGTGCAAGCGATGCGATAGTTACGCAAAGTGTAAGTTTATGCACTGGAATTAATAATTTAACAAGCGGTAATGACGCTATGACTCTTTTTCCAAATCCAAGCTCTAGTATTTTAACTATTCAAACCACTGAAGAGATTAAAGCAGTATATATATTTAATACACTAGGTGATTTAGTTCGTACAGAAAACACCAATACTTTCTCTGTAGAGCAATTATCATCTGGAATTTACATGATACATGTAAAAACTGAAAAAGGAATAAATACATTACGTTTTATTAGAGAGTAATTTTCATTGCAATCAATAAAAAGAGCCTACTCGCTAACTAGCAGATAGGCTTTTTTTTTATGATTAGTCTTGCTGAACTTGTTTCAACATCTCATTTTTCCTTTTTTCTTTGTAAATGCTTAGTAACGTCGTATCTTTATTTAAAAGTTTCGATAGACTGAAACAGTTTTTAAATAGAAAAAAATAATACAAAAATTTTATATAGATGAACGAAATTATTTGTCCAAATTGTAAAAAAGCATTTAAAGTTGATGAAGCAGGATTTGCTGATATCTTAAAACAAGTTCGTGACCATCAATTTGAAGAAGAATTACAAAATCGATTAACTCTTGCTGATAAAGAAAAAGACATTGCAGTGAAATTAGCGGAGGCAAATGTTAGAAATTTATTACAAGAACAAATTGCAAAAAAAGACACAGAACTTGCGCAGCTCAAAGCTCAAAATGAGTTAGCGCTATCAGAGAAGTTAAATAAAAAAGAGGCTGAAATTTTGCAGCTAAAAGCAAAAATCGATAATGTTGAAGTTGAAAAAAAACTCGCTATAAATGAAGCTGTTCAAAAAGTTGAAAAGGAACGAGACAATTTGACAAACGATTTAAAAACCAAAGATTTAGAAAAAATAAACCTTGAAAGCTCGTTAGTGCAAAAATATTCTGCTGAGTTGCAAAACAAAGATGCTATTATCAAATTTAAAGATGAAGAGATTTCACGTGTAAAGGATATGAAATTGAAACTCTCAACCAAAATGTTGGGAGAAACTCTTGAACAACATTGTGAAACTGAATTTAATAAACTTCGTGCAACAGCTTTTCAAAGAGCTTATTTTGAAAAAGACAACGATTCAAAATCAGGGAGCAAAGGTGATTTTATTTATAGAGAAACAGATGAGGCAGGAAACGAAATCATTTCCATCATGTTTGAAATGAAAAATGAAGGAGATGAAACTGCGACTAAAAAGAAGAACGAAGATTTTTTTAAAGAACTTGATAAAGATCGTACTGAAAAAAAATGCGAATATGCTGTACTTGTTTCTTTATTAGAAGGCGAAAGCGAATATTACAATACAGGAATAGTGGATGTGTCGCACAAATACAATAAAATGTATGTGATTAGACCTCAGTTTTTTATTCCTATTATTACTTTACTACGAAATGCTGCAATGAACTCTCTTCAATATAAAGCTGAACTTGCTTTAGTAAAAAATCAAAATATTGATATAACAAACTTCGAGGAAAAAATTAATGTTTTTAAAGTAGGATTCGCCAAAAATTATGAACTAGCTAGTCGACAATTTAAAACAGCAATAGAAGAAATTGATAAGACAATTGATCATCTTCAAAAAACTAAAGAGGCTTTGCTTTCATCAGTAAATAATTTGCGTCTTGCCAACAACAAGACAGAAGATTTAACAATTAAAAAATTAACGCATGGCAATCCAACAATGAAAGCTAAGTTTGATGAACTTTCTGACAAGAAGGGTGATAATGATCTAAATTAATTCGTTTAATTTTTTGGATAGCACTTTCATACCCTCTACTGCTGTGGCTTTAATGAAAGTAAGGTTTTTAATATAATCTAAGTTAAAATCACCTGGATCTACTAAAAACTTAGGTACATGTCCTTCAATCACATGTATTAAATTAGCTGCTGGATATACATTTAAGGAAGTACCAATAGTAATAAAAACATCTGCTTTTTCTGCTAATTCCGTCGCTCTATCCATTTCAGGAACAGCTTCACCAAACCATACTATATGTGGTCGAATTTGAGAACCTACCTCACACATATCTCCAGCTTTTATTTCCCAATGTTTTAAATTGTAAACTAACTCTTGTTTTACAGTACTTCTCCCTTTCATAATTTCGCCATGTAAATGCAATACATGTTTGCTTCCTGCACGTTCGTGTAAATCATCAATATTTTGTGTAATTACCTGAACATCAAAGCTTTTTTGTAATTCAGCTACCAAATAATGTGCTTCATTAGGCTGTGCCTCCATGACTTGCTTTCGGCGTTGGTTATAAAAATCCAACACTAAATCCTGATTTTTAAGCCATGCCTCAAAAGTTGCTACATCCTCAATCTTATATTCTTCCCACAAACCACCAGTATCTCTAAAGGTTTTAATGCCACTTTCGGCACTCATTCCAGCTCCACTAAAAACAACTATCTTTTTTTTCTTCATGATCAGGGTAAAAATAAACTTTAAACAATCTACAAACAAGTGTAAATTATATTTTAGCTTATCCTAAATTTACAAAAAAAATAACCCACTATGAAATTTTTTATCGATACAGCAAATTTAGATCAAATTAGAGAAGCGCAAGACCTTGGTGTTTTAGATGGCGTAACCACAAACCCTTCATTAATGGCTAAAGAAGGTATTAAAGGACAAGATAATATCCTAAAACATTATGTGGATATTTGCAATATCACTACTGGCGACGTAAGCGCCGAGGTAATTTCAACAGATTTTGAAGGAATGGTAAGAGAAGGCGAAATGTTAGCAGATTTACACCCTCGTATTGTGGTTAAAATCCCGATGATTAAAGAAGGCGTGAAAGCAATTAAATACTTTTCTGACAAAGGTATTAAAACTAACTGTACTCTTGTTTTTTCGGCTGGACAAGCATTATTAGCAGCAAAAGCTGGGGCAACTTATGTTTCTCCATTTGTTGGTCGTTTAGATGATATTAGCCAAGACGGTATGGATTTAATTGACGATATCAGAACAATTTATGATAACTACGGTTACGAAACAGAAATTTTAGCGGCTTCAGTTCGTCACCCAATGCATATTATACAATGCGCTAAAATTGGCGCTGACGTTATTACAGCTCCATTAAGTGCTATTGCAGCATTATTAAATCACCCTTTAACGGATAAAGGATTGGCGCAGTTTTTAGCAGACGCTAAAAAATAATTTTTAGGTCGACTCCAAACTTAACTAACAATAAAAAAGCCCTTGCTATTATACAGCAAGGGCTTTTTTATTATTGAATAATTTTATAATTTGTAATACACCACTTTCTTGGTATCAAAAAACTCCTCTTCAAAGTAGTTTTTCAAATCATAAAAAACAGCTTTATCATAATAATGCCCGAACTCTTCGCGAAGGTCTCCTCCTTTTAAATAAAGGATTCCGTTTGGCAAGTCATTAAAGTTTTCTTTCAATATTTTCTTTGAAATCCAGTTATAAAACTCTGGAAAAGCAGTTACTGCGCGGCTTACTATAAAATGATACTTATCGTTTATTTTTTCAGCACGCTCATGTTGCGCCGTTAAGTTTGTTAGTCCAATTCCCGCTGCTACTTCGGTTACCACCTTAATTTTTTTACCAATAGAATCTACTAAATGAAAAGTAGATTCTGGAAATAAAATGGCTAAAGGAATTCCAGGAAAACCACCACCACAGCCAACATCCAATATTTTAGTGCCTGGTTTAAATGGCATGACTTTAGCAATTCCCAAAGAATGTAACACGTGACGTTCATACAATAAATCACTATCCTTGCGGGAAATAACGTTTATTTGAGCATTCCAGTGAATATACAAATCATACAATTGTTCAAATTGTTGTTTTTGATGTGTGGTAATGTTTGGAAAATATTTTAGAATTATATCGTATTTCACTTTTTTATGGAACGCTGATGAAGCAGATTAATTAAGATTAGAATGATTTTTTTATAAGATATAGAACTATTATATTTAATTATCATAACGCATCATAACAATCTTTGTTATCTGCGTTCTATTATTCTTTACATTTTGTTTTCCTGATTTTTAAGGATATTCAATAACAAATCACGTGCTCTAAACAATTGTGCCTTCACGGTACCAACAGGCAATTCCATTTTTATAGCAATTTCCTCATAGCTCATTTCGTCAAAATAACGCATTTTCACTAATTCTTTGTAATGTGGTTTTAATCTTTCTACTACATCACGCAACATCTCTACTCTTTGTTTTTTGATGATATGCTCTTCAGGGTCGAGTGTTTGAGACTTTATATTTTTAGAAAACTCTTGCCCTTCATCATTTTCCATTTTCGTATCTAATGATAAAGCGGTGTTCTTCTTTTTGTTTCTTAAAAAATCTATGGCATTATTACTAGCAATTTTAAATAACCAAGTACTAAAAGCATATGTTGGAGTGTATTGATCTAAACGCTTAAAAGCACGCCCAAAAGCCTCAATCGTTAAATCATCAGCATCATCCTTATTATTACACATACGTAACATCGTAAAATAAACCGATTCTCGGTAACGTTGTAATAATTCGGCATAAGCTTTTTGATCGCCTTTATGCAAAGCTAACTGTATGAGCTTATAGTCATAAACGGCTTTGGTTGTAAGGTTTTCGCTTGGGTCTAACTCTTCCATTTGTTTGGTTTATGAAATAATTTACTGATATGAAAAATTGGATACACAATTAATAATATAATCTCGTAAAAAAATGCTAATGCCCACAAATCAACTTCATTTAGTTTCTTCGATGTTTTCTTAAAGGTAATCATTTGAATTAGAACTTTCAAAATAAACCCAGCTAAAGCAGCGATAACCGTTGTTTTAAAAATTAAAACTGATAGAAAAAACAAATGAAATCCATATTGAAAAATATAACCTAACGTTATTTTAGTTTTACTATTTGAATTATAATGAGGCGCAGTTGTTAAATGACGTTGTTTTTGACGTTTCCAATCGGTAAAACTTGTTTTTGCTAGTGAATAAGTAATAGCATTGTTAGAAATTACTACATTTGTATTTTCTTGAGTAGATGCCTGATTTATAAACAAATCATCATCGCCAGAAGTAATATGATAGTGTTTAGAAAAACCTTTTTGCTTGTAAAATAAATCTTTTTTATACGCCAAATTTCGACCTACACCCATATAAGCTTTTCCTTTAATAGCAGCCGATAAATAATTCGCAGCAATTAAAAATGTATCAAAACGAATTAATTTATTCAAGAAACCGTCATCTTTTTTGTAGGCACCATAACCTAAAACAATTTCTTTTTTAGTTGCGAAACCAGAGGCCATATCTTTTAGCCAATTTTCATTAGCAGGAAAACAATCAGCATCTGTAAATAATAAATTTTCGTACTTAGCGCCTTTAATCCCAACCATTACTGCAAACTTTTTGCCATGTTTATAATAATCGTCTTCTTTAATGGTTACTTTTTTAAGATTTGGGAAAATCTTAGCGAATTCATCAATCACATTCTCAGTGTTATCAATAGAACAGTCATTAACCACAATCACTTCAAATTCCGGATAATCTTGAACTAGGATTTTAGGTAAAAATTCGGTTAAATTATCGTCTTCGTTTCGGGCACAAATAATAATAGATACAGGCTCTTGTGAAGAACTGGATTCAAGAGAAGTCGTTTTTAAATTACCTAAAGGCAACACATTAACAGCATAGTGAATCACGATGCCAATCAACGACACAAAAAAAGCTACCAACAAGAGTTCGTCAGCTCCTATTTCAACAAAATCAGGAAAATACATACAACAAAAATACCATCCCAATAGCATCATAATTAGCTTATCTTTGTATTTATTAAACAAAGAAATTAACAATGCTAACTGGGATAAAAGCCGTCATTTTTGATATGGATGGAGTTATTATAGACTCCGAGCCACTTTGGCGAAAGGCCATGATTAGAAGCTTTATTGAAATAGGCATTCCTTTTAGTGATGATCATTGCCGAATTACAACTGGATTGAGATTTAAGGAAGTAGCTGAATTTTGGTTCAAAAAGCATGGAATTACTCATATTACGGTTGATGCATTTGATGAATTAGTCATAAATCGACTATGTAACTTAATTAAACAAGAAGGTAAAACCATGAAAGGTGTTATGGAGGCCCTAGAGTTTTTAAAGCAAAAAAACTTAAAAATAGGCATAGGAACTTCCTCAAATACCAAGTTAATGAATACCGTTGTAGATGTTTTAAATATCAGGCATTATTTTGACGAGTTATGCTCTGCAGAGCACATGACTTACGGGAAACCTCATCCAATGGTATATTTAACTTGCGCCGAAAAATTAGGGGTTAATCCATTAAACTGTTTAGTAATTGAAGATTCGGTAAATGGCATCATTGCGGGAAAAGCTGCTCAAATGACAGTTGTAGCCATCCCTGAAGACATTAATAAAAACAATCCTAAATTTAGTATTGCAGATTACAATTTAGAATCTCTTTTAGAAATACAAAACTTTTAATCCATACAAGCTCTCAAAAACTGATTTAAAGGCAACATTGCTTTAAATACTATAGAAGCATAAGTTGGAAAATTCTTATCCATCACTTCACTATCTTTAACGTGATGCATCACTACAAAATGTTTGTTTTGCAATAAAGCCAATTCAGGATGGTCTTTTGGATAACCTTTAGGAGCAGTTTTTAATTTATCTTCAGGAGACAATTCTTTGAAATAGGTTTTAAAATCTTTCGCATTCAATATCTTTTTAAAATCTGCTGCATTGTAATCTATTTCTTGTCTAATTTTAGCTAACACTTCTGGTTGAGGCATATAGCAACCTCCAGCTAAAAAACATTTACCTGGTTCAATATGCATATAATATCCAGCACCCATATCTTTTTTTCCACCAGGATTTATACTAGCTCCCATGTTCAATTTATAAGGTGATTTATCTTTGCTAAAGCGAATATCTTTATTTATTCTGAACAAACATTTTTTAGCTTCTAATCCTGCTAATCCCTTATCAAATGTTGCACTCTTTTCTATCACTGATTTTACAATAGCAACAAATTCTTCTTTACTAGCTTCGTAAGTTTTGCGGTTAATGTCAAACCACTCTTTGTTGTTATTTTTTGCTAATTGTTTTAAAAATTTAAAAGTTGTTTCCATAATAATTACTCTGTTATATTTTCAGTCAGTTTTTTAAAGAATTTAAAATGATCTAAAAATTCCTTAGCAATAATTCTTAATAATGTATAGCAGGGAATCGCAACTACCATTCCTAAAACTCCACCAATGGCACCTGCCATCAATATCACTAAAAATATTTCAAGTGGATGTGCTTTTACAGAGTTGGAATAAATAGCGGGCTGAATCAACATACCATCTACTAAATTGGTGCAAAATAAAATCAATACTATTTTTATGATTGTGCCGGATATTTGCTCATATTGATTAATTTCAATACATCCGCTAACTCCTAAAATAATAGCAAAAAACATAGTCACCATAGAGCCAATATAGGGAATAACATTCATTACTCCAGCTAAACAACCTATTACAAGAGCATTCTTCACGCCAAATATCCACATTAATGATGTAACAGTAATACAAACTATAAGCATATCAAAAAATAAACTTCCAAAATACTTACTTAGCATTTTACGAGATGTTCTATAAATGTCTACAATTTCACGCTCATAGGCTGAAGGTGTAATTAATAATAATCCCCTAACTACCATTTTCCTATCTTTTAAAAAGAAAAATGTAATAAATAGCACTGAAAACAAACCTCCCAAAATGGTTCCAGTATAAGAAATCGTATCATTAAAAATAGAGCTTATGTTTTTAAAATTTAAAAAATGATTTACCTGCTCCGAAACACTGTCGATAATTTGTTGTTCAGTCCCAAAAGAAGACAAACTTTCTTTTAAGAATGGATAATAAATAAATATATTGTGTATGATATCGTGAAAATTAGAAGACGATAAAAAAGTAATTTGCTCAATAAGTGGAGGTAAAAAGGTGATACCAATAAGATATATAATTAAAAAAAATAATCCTAAAGTTATGAGTGCTGCTGCCGAATCACTTAGCTTGAATTTACCAAATTTAAATTTTGAGAGAAAAGAAACAATCGGCATTCCTAATAAAGCTAGAACTAAAGAAATGATTAAATATATTACCACATTAGTAAACAAATACATAAAAGTAACAGTAGCTAATAATGTGATGATAGGTATAATATACTTTTTTAAACTCATGCTATAAAATTACGAAAAAGCATTAAGCTAAGATGTCTATTTCTCTAAATTAATATAAAGCCTTTAAAATTTACACTTAATTGGTTCATTAGAAGCTCATATCATGTGATATACTAAAATATCAAATAACTCATGTTAATGCTTTCTTTATAAAACGTTATTTTTTGATAGAATCTGGATAAAAGTCATAAAAATCAAAAAAAGATTAATGCTTTAATGTTTATATTTGGTATCTACATTTGGTGATTAAATAAAACATGAAAAAAAGTAAAATTCCGCATATCAATAGAGAAATAAGTTGGCTTTCCTTTAACGAACGTGTCCTTCAAGAAGCCTCAGATCCTTCAACTCCTCTTATTGAACGATTAAAGTTTTTAGGAATTTTTAGTAATAACCGAGACGAATTTTACCGTGTGCGCGTCGCTACAATTAATCGTTTAACAAAGCTTGGAAAAAAAGCCATAGATATTTACGGAGATGACCCAAAAGAGTTACTACAAAAACTGCAGCGCAAAGTTATTGCACAACAACAAAACTTTGAAGAAATATATCAAGAATTACTTCATGAATTAGCTAAAGAAAATGTTTTCATTATTAATGAGAAACAACTTAATGTGAAACAACAAGAATATGTAAAAGATTATTTTCATAAAGAGGTAGAAAGGACTTTGTTTCCAATTATGGTAGATGAGAACAAAGCTTTCCCTTATATGAAAGACAAATCGGGATACTTATTCGTAAGATTAATTTCTACAATTCCCTCACAAAAAAATAAGTACGCTTTAATAGAAATTCCATCTAAAAGCACAAGCCGATTTATAATCTTACCTCAAGAAAGAAACAAAAAATACATTATTTTATTAGACGATGTTATTAGATATAATGTTCATGAAATGTTTTCTGTGTTTGGCTACATAACAAAGGAAGCAATTAACATTAAATTAACTCGCGATGCCGAATTAGATATTGACCAAGACGTAAGTAAAAGCATGTTGGAAAAAATTTCTAAAAGTGTAAAAGATAGAAAAAAAGGGCTTCCAGTTCGTTTTGTTTATGACAGTACCATGAGTAAAGAGATGCTTGCCTTTATCATGAAAAAATTAGGAATGGATAAAAAAGATAATGCTATTCCGGGAGGCAGGTATCACAATTTTAAAGATTTTATTGGATTCCCTAATATTGGAGAAAAAAAATTAATGTACGAACATCCAAGACCTTTGAACCACAAATATTTGTATAATATCAATACAAAAATATTAAATGTGATTAAAGAGAAGGATATTTTACTGCATTATCCATATCATACATACGATCACATCATCACACTTTTAAGAGAGGCATCTATTGATCCAACGGTTGAGTCTATTAAAATTACTTTTTATCGAGTTGCTGATTCTTCTAAAATTGCCAATGCTCTCGTAAACGCTATCAAAAATGGCAAAAAAGTAACAGTTTTAGTTGAGTTGCAAGCTCGATTTGACGAAGAAAACAATATATATTGGGCCAATAAATTGCAAGAAGAAGGAGCTACTGTTATTTACGGTGTACCTGGATTAAAAGTACACAGTAAACTATTTTTAATTACCACACGAGTAAGAGGCAAAGAAATTAAATACGCACACATTGGTACGGGTAATTTCAACGAAAAAACAGCACGTATATATACCGACTTTAGTTTATTAACAGCCGATAAAACTATTGCCGATGAAATATCAGCAGTATTTGATTTTTATGCAAATAATTTCAAAACAGGCGTCTATAAACATTTAGCAGTGGCGCCATTTTTCATGCGTCAAACTTTTGTTAATTTAATTGATAAAGAAATATCAAATGCAAAAGCTGGTAAGCAAGCCTATATGATTTTAAAAATGAACAGTTTAGTTGATAAAGATATGATTGAAAAATTATATGAAGCATCTCAAGCTGGCGTTCAAATTACATTAATTGTAAGAGGGATTTGCTCATTAGTTACTGAAATTTCTGGCTATAGCGATAATATTAAAGCTTACAGCATTGTAGATAAATATCTGGAACATGCACGTGTATTCATTTTCGCTAATGGTGGTAACGAAAAAATTTACATTACATCTGCCGATTGGATGAGTAGAAATTTAGATAGTAGAAGTGAAGTAGCTGTTCCTATTTTAGATACTGAAGTGAAAAAACAAATTAAGGATATTATTAATATTCAATTATCTGGAAATACAAAAGTGAGAATCTTAGATAAATTGCAGCAGAACTTATATAAAAAAGCTAAACCAGGTGAGCGTAAAGTTCGTGTGCAAGATGAAATATATAATTATCTCAAAAAGGATAAAGAAACTTATTTAAAAACTAAAATTAAACCAACTCTTAAATCCCTTTCTTCGATATGATATTTGCAGCCGTTGACATAGGAAGTAACGCTATGCGTTTGTTATTTTGTAGAGCTTATGATGTAAATGGGAAGCCGCATTTTAGTAAAGAAGAATTAATTCGTTTACCAATTCGTTTAGGTGAAGATGTGTTTTTAAACGGAAAAATTTCAGACAAAAAAGCTGAGAAATTAATTACTGCCATGCGTGGATTTAGAGAATTGATAAAGGTGTATGATGTAGATGGCTTTAGGGCTGTAGCAACAAGTGCTATGCGTGATGCGAGTAACAGTAAAGAAATTATCGACCGTATAAAAAAAGAGGCGGATTTAGAAGTTGAAATTATAGATGGCAAATTAGAAGCTCAATTAGTGTTTTCTAATCACATTGAAGAGTTATTAAATCCAAGGCATTCCTATTTATATATTGACGTCGGCGGAGGTAGCACCGAATTAACTTTGTACAGTAATCATAAAGTTATTGCTGCAAAATCCTTTAATATAGGAACAGTTCGAATGTTATTAAATAAAGTAGAAAAAGATGAATGGGAAATAATGAAAGATTGGATAAAGAAATCTACTTTTGGTTATAGTCCTTTAAAAGCAATTGGATCAGGTGGAAATATCAACAAGATATTTAAGATGACTAAAAAAGAAAATAAAAATTTGAGTTATCAGAAATTAAAGGGTATAAATGACATGCTTAACTCTTACACTTATGAAGAACGCGTGGAAGTATTAGGACTAAAACCTGATAGAGCAGATGTTATTGTTCATGCCTCAAAAATATTTATTACCATTATGAAAACAGCTGATATTGAAGACATCTTTATTCCTCAAATAGGTTTATCGGATGGTATTGTTCATGATTTATACGATCGCGCAAAAGCGGGATAAACCTATTTCTCTGCCATATAAATAGCTGCTAAACCTAGCCCAACCGAACTAAAGCTTGCTTTCTTGTAACCTACTTTTTCAAGAATTGCTGTAAAACGTTCGTTATCTGGGAAAGCTTTGATTGATTCTGGTAAATAAGTGTAAGCTCTGGTATCTTTAGAGAACATCTTTCCTAAAGTAGGTGTGATATATTTAAAGTGAAACTTATAAAATTGTTTCACTGGAAAATGACGTGGAGATGAAAACTCAAGAACACAAAGCTGTCCTCCTGGTTTTAAAATACGTAACATATTAGCTAATCCTTTTTCTAGATTTTCGAAATTTCTTACACCAAAACCAACCGTGATCGCATCCATAGAATTATCTGGTAAATCGCATGTTTCAGCATCTCCATATTGCAAAGTAATTGTTTTGTCTAGATTTAATTTTTGAAGTTTTTCTCTTCCAAACTTCATCATTCCTTCGCTAATATCAATCCCAATAACTTTTGTTGGATTTAATTTAATCGCTGCAATCGCAAAATCACCAGTTCCAGTAGCTACATCTAAAATATGTTTGGGTTGTTTATCAGCAATTAGTTTAATGCATTCTTTTCTCCAGCCCTTATGAATTCCAAGCGATAACAAAGAATTTAAAAAATCGTAACGAAAAGCTATATTATCAAACATTTGAGCCACTTGCTCTTTTTTTGATTCGGTGTTATTGTATGGTGTAACTTGAGACATAGTACTGTTTTTATTTAACCGCAAAGTGCGTAATTTTTTTTCGCAAAGAGAAAAAGAAGTATTAATATACAAACTCTGAGTTCTTTGCATTTACTCTGAGTTCTTTGCGGTTAAGTCTTTATTTTACAAAATCCAACTTCAATGCTTCTTCCAACAATTCTTCTTTACTAACAGGTACAACGCCAATTTGTTCACAAACTAAACCACCTGCTAAATTGGCAATTGCTGCCATCACAATTGGATTAACATGTAATGCAACTAACAAAGCTGCTACGCTTATAACAGTGTCCCCTGCTCCACTCACATCTGCTATGCTTCTAATATGTGCTGGTGTGTGGTGTTTTTCGGAACGAGAATTAATAATCACTCCTTTTTCAGCCAATGTTACCAAAGCTGTATCAAATTTTTGTTTTACCCTAAAACTACTAATGGCGCGTTGCAATTCGTTAATATTATCAGAGCTAATATCCATCTTTAATCCCTCACGCAACTCTTTCAAATTTGGCTTAAATAAAGTTACTCCTTTGTAAGCGTTGAAATTTTTCTTCTTTGGATCTACACAAGTTGGAATACCTTTACTCTTTGCTAATTCAACAACCTTTGAAATTAATTTAGGAGTAATTAATCCTTTGTTATAATCTTCAAATAAAATCACGTCAATTTTATCATGTTGAATAATGTATGAAATCAACGTGATTAATTGCTGAGTTTCTGAAGGAGTAATATCTTCTTCAATTTCCTCATCTATTCGCAATAACTGATGGTTATTACCAATCACACGTGTTTTTTGAGTCGTAATTCTGTCACGAGATTTTAAAATACCTTTCTGACTTAATTTCTGAGTTTTTAATAGGTCCAGGAAATTTTGACCTTCATAATCAATTCCTATTACAGAACACAAAATAGGATTTGCACCCATGGCTTGAATATTTAAAGCTACGTTAGCAGCTCCGCCTAAACGCTTTTCTTTTTTATTTACAGCAATGATAGGAACTGGTGCTTCTGGAGAAATGCGATTTACTTTTCCCCACATGTAACTATCAATCATCACATCGCCAATAATCAAAACGTTTAAATTGCTAAACGACTTAAACATCTCTCGGATGTGTTCTTTTTTTACAGATAACTTTTTCATGTATTACTTTAATTTCTCAATAGCCTCTTTCATTCTTTTTAAGGCCTCGGTTAATTTATCTTCAGAAGTTGCATATGAAAAACGAATGTATTTATCGTCGCCAAAAGCTGCTCCTGGCACTAATGCAACGTGAGCTACATCTAATAGATACATCGATAAATCGGTAGCATTGTTAATAGTAAACCCATTATGCGATTTACCAAACAAAGCAGACACTTCCGGATACACATAAAAGGCACCATCAGGCACATTTGTTTTTAATCCTGGAATATCTTTCATTAATGCTAGAACTAAATTTCTACGTTTTAAAAATGCATCACGCATGTAATATGTGCTTTCGGCAGGTAAATCCATAGCAGCATGCATCGCTTTTTGTGTTATACTACAAGTTCCAGATGTAAACTGTCCTTGCATTTTATCGCAAGCTTGAGCTATCCATTTTGGAGCTGCCATAATTCCACCTCTCCATCCTGTCATAGCAAAACCTTTTGATACACCATTAATAGTAATTACTCTTTCTTTAATATCAGGAAACTGGGCCATGCTTTCGTGACCACCAACAAAATTAATATGTTCGTAAATCTCATCACTCATGATATACAACTCCTCATGTTGTTTAACAACATCTGCTATAGATCTTAACTCAGCTCTGCTATAAACAGAACCGGTTGGATTACAAGGTGTGCTAAACATCATCATACGGGTTTTTGGCGTGATGTGTGCTTTTAATTCTTCCGCTGTAATTTTAAAATCATTCTCAATGTTCGTATCAATAATTACTGGTACACCACCTGCTAACTTTAATATCTCTAAATAACTTACCCAAAAAGGAGCGGGAATAATAACTTCATCACCTGGATTAATTAAACATAATACAGCGTTAGCAATACTTTGTTTAGCTCCAGTTGAAACAACAATATCGTCCGCTGTATAATCCAAACCATTATCTCTTTTAAACTTATGTGCAATTGCCTGACGTAACTCAACATAACCACTTACATGTGTATAGTAAGTAAAATCTTCATTAATAGCTTTAATAGCTGCTTCTTTAATAACATCTGGAGTTTTAAAATCGGGCTCACCCAAACTTAAACTAATAATATCAATGCCTTGCGCTTTAAGTTCACGGCTTTTACGAGCCATCGCAATTGTTTGTGATTCTGAAATAAGATTTACTTTATCTGATAAATGTGCCATATGGTACGTTTTTAAATGCGTAACAAATCTAATAAATACTATAACAATTCAAACTTATTTTGGATTAAATTATCATGCAAAATGTTATAAACTTTGCTTGCCAAAAAACTATAAATTAGTTACTTTCAGAAGGTATAATCATTACATTTAGTAACTGAAATCATACATTGTGTAATCATCAAATAAACGCGTTGAATATGAACTATTGGCTTATAAAATCAGAACCCTTTAAATATAGTTGGGAGCAATTTAAAAAAGATAAACTCACCACTTGGGATGGTGTTAGAAACTATGCAGCTCGAAACAACTTAAGAGCCATGAAAAAAGGAGATTTAGCCCTTTTTTATCATAGTAACGAAGGCATGTGTATTGTTGGCATTGCAAAGGTTGTTAAGGAGTCTTTCCAAGATCCCACTACCAAAGAAGAAGCATGGGTAGCCGTAGAATTCGCTCCATTTAAAGCACTAAAAACACCAGTTACTTTAGCTCAAATTAAGGCGGATGAATATTTAAGAGAAATGCAGTTAGTGAAACTACAACGTTTATCCGTTGGCATTGTAAAACCTGAAGAATTTGACAGGGTTTGTATGTTGGGTGGTTTATAGACCTAACCGCATAGAATTCAGAGTATTCGCGCAAATAAACGAGACAATTATAAAATCTATTTACAATGAAACATATATTATCCATACTAACTTTATTCATCTGTTTATCCATAACAGCACAAAAAGGACAATTCCCTAAACTTGAAGGACATACATTAGAAGGAAATCCTATTTCAGTGCCAATAGCCGGGACTAAAAAATTCACCATTGTTGGCATTTGTTATAAGCGCTCTGCAGAAGAAGATTTAAAAACATGGATTCAACCCATGTATGATATTTTTGTTGCAAAGCCAAAAGGAACTGATTATTTTGATGTTGCCAGCTATTTTGACGTAAATTACTATTTCATCCCTTTAATTAGTGGATTTAAAAAAGCAGCTAATGATTTCAAAGAGGCTACACAAAAAGATTTGTGGAAAAATGTAATTGACTGTGATACAGATATCAAATTACTGAAAACACAAATGAAACCCAGCGATGAAAACGTTCCGTATTTTTATGTAATAGATACATCTGGTAAAATTGTTGAAGTAGTATCTGGAAAGTATTCTGAAGCAAAAATGGATAAAATTCAAGAGGCGATTGATTAGTGATTACTCTTTTTATTACAACTATGCTAAATATTTTATAATCGAAAGATAAATAGGCATACCAATAGTAATATTTATTGGAAAAGTAACTGCCAATGCCATTGGAATATATAATCCTGGATTTGATTTTGGGGCGGCCAATTTCATTGCCGCGGGCACAGCTATGTAAGATGCACTAGAAGCTAAAACAGCAAACATAAACCTATTTCCTACATCCTGGGTAACAACTTGACTTAACAACGCTATTAAACAGCCGTTGAACAGTGGAATCACTATCGCAAATACAAATGGAAACCATCCGTTCGATAAAAATGCAGATAATTTTTTTCCGCTAACAATACCCATGTCTAACAAAAATATCGCTAAAAATCCTTTAAAAATATCGTTCGTAAAAGGTTTAATACCTTCTGCTTGTTTAGCATTTGCTAATAGGCCAATTATTAAACTTCCTAATATCAACAATACACTGCCATTAGTAAATGAATGCTTAACAACTTCTAATTTATTAACTGTATCATTTTTTTCTTTATTGTAAACGGATATTAAAATTAAACCTGCAATAATTGCTGGAGATTCCATCAAAGCCATAATCGCAACCATATGGCCATGCAATTGTAGTTTCTCGGAATCTAGATATGAAACAGCGGTTACAAATGTTACAGCACTAACTGAACCGTAGGCGGCGGCAATAGCACCAGCATCAAAAATATTTAGTTTCCTTTTTAAAATAAAGAATGTATAAACAGGAATTAATAAAGAAATACCAATACCAAACAACATTGACCAAGCAATTTCAGCAGAAAATGATTCATGCGATAACTCTTGGCCTCCTTTAAAACCAATTGAAAACAATAAATACAAGGAAATGAATTTTGATGAGTTGGCTGGAATTTCCAAATCGCTTTTTAATTTGACAGCAATAATTCCAAGAATAAAAAACAAAAAAGCGGGACTAGTTAAGTTTGATAATAATAAATCTAAATTCATATGTTTGGTGTAATAAGTTTAATGCTGAAAATTTCTCTAATATATTTTAATAATTATCTTTCTTTTTGAAATAACAGTCTCATTCCTAATTGGTTTTGATTAAAGCTCCCTCTATCATATGCTAAATGACCATTAACTAATGTTTGAATGACTTTACTGGAAAATGTATAATTATCAAAAGGCGACCAACCGCATTTATATAAATTTAAGTCGGGTGTTGATTTCCATTTACTATTTAAATCTACTAATACTAGATCTGCAAAATATCCTTCGCGAATATATCCTCTATCAACCATTCTATATATATCAGCAACATGATGACTGGTTTTTTCAACAATTTTTTGTAAAGTAAAATAACCTTGATGATATAATTCCAGCAAAGTTACTAAAGCATGCTGAACTAATGGGCCACCAGATTTGCTTTGAAAATAGGTCCCTTCTTTTTCTGATAATAAATGGGGCGCATGATCGGTTGCTATAATGTCAATAACATTATCATTAATAGCTTTTATTAATCCCATTTTATTATTTTCAGATTTTATAGAAGGATTCCATTTAATGAGATTTCCTAGCTTGTCGTAATCTTTATCTGTAAACCATAAGTGGTGCACACAAGCTTCAGATGTAATTCTTTTATCTCTTAATATACTTTTAGATTCAAATAAATTTGTTTCAATTTCTGAAGATATATGATATGCATGAAAACGGGCATTATGCTTTCTTGCAATGTCTATAACTCTTTTTGTGGCTTCAAAGCAAGCTTGTTCACTTCTTATCAAAGAATGGCTGAATGGAGGTATATTATCTCCATACTTCTCTCTAAATAATTTTGTATTTTTATTAATAATAGCATCATCTTCACAATGTAAAGTTACTAATGAGTTTGTTCTTGAAAAAAGTTGCTCTAGAAAATCGGGATAATTTGCAAGAATACCATCTTCAGCATCAAAATACAAGCCATCATCTGTCAATCCACAAATAATTTCATTGTCTATTTTTAATGCCTCTTCGATATTATGCTTTGTAATGCCCATGAAAAAAGAGTAATTGGCTAGTGAATTAATCTTAGCGATATCATATTTATCTTCTAATAACTTTAGTGTTGTAGTATTAGGAATTGTATTTGGCATATCCATAAAAGATGTAACACCGCCAGCAACAGCGGCTCTTGACTCCGAATAAATGGTTGCCTTATGTGTTAAGCCAGGTTCTCTGAAATGAACTTGATCATCTATTATTCCAGGTAAAAGATGCAAGCCTTCCGCATTTATCATTTTAAAATAACCCAATGGAGGATCAATACTTGTAGCAATTTTCTCAATTCTTCCATTGACAATTAAAAGGTCATTAATAACTATTTTCCCTTCGTTTACAATCGTAGCGTCTTTAATCAGAAGTTTCATATGAATTTTTATTTTTTAAACTTTTAACTTATGGTCTAGTCAGTTTAGTTTTGTGATATCAATAACTGCGCAAAATATCTTGGTAAAAAAGGCTATTTCATAATTAATAAATTATGGGTTACACAAATCACAATACATTGGATCTTCAGTAAAAATGCCATTTGGGAATAGTCTTTCTTCAGAATGGTGACATTTTTTGCATCTATAATGATGGGCTAAAACAGATCTGGTTTTAAATCCACACTGACTGCAAGGCAAACCCTTTTTCACTTCAACGATATCAAATCCTATTGTATTGCAGATTGGACAATGGCTATTTATTTTGGCAATTAATTTCTCAACCACTTTTTCAATCACCAGCATTCTACTTGGATTAAACATCGCTCGCATATCCGTTTCAGCAAACACAGACCCATATTTTTGAAACAAAACTGAATATGCATCAGACAACATTTCAAGTGTATTAATTCCCTTAAAAATATCTTCTTTGGAGTGCTGATCCTTTCTCAAAATCAGAGCATGCGAAGGGAATTTACAATCTGTAGCAAAGTTTAATAAATCTTCGTAAGAATTAACTAATCTTCCACCAAAATTAGTATTCATCGATATTTCACTTGCTATAATTTCAATATCATTCTTTTTATCAATAAATATAACAAGTTCATGATCAGCTGGGGCAAAAAAGAATTGTGGGTGTGGCCCAAAAGATCCTTCATTAGCAATAGCCAAATCAGAACCTTCAAGTTCCATTGCTAATAAACATTTATTTCGAAGAGTTGTTATGGGATCATTTATACGTTCTATTTCTCCTGTGAAAGTGCCTAAGCTATCTGTGTCAAAATTCACAGAAAGTTTAGTACTTAAATCAAATACTTTCTTGAATAATGGAGCTATTACCTTTTCTTTCTCATGTTTAGTAGCAATTAAAAGAACTCTATTGTTAAACATAAAAACAAAAAACTAATTAATTTTAAACAAATTTTGATACTCAGGTTTATACTGATTTATGTAACCTCTGTAAATTGAAATTGAAATTGATTTTTTGAGATGATGTGGCTTTTTATCAATCTTGAATTCCCTTGGATAAAAAGTAATCATAATATTTGCTTGAACACGATCTAAATAGTCTTGGCCGTTATCATGATACAAAATGCCTTGATTAGAAATTTCAAATAATGACAGCTCTGCAAAATGAGAACTTACAACATCATTAAATGAAATAGTTCCATTTAAATTTAATGAAATGGCATTATTTGGAGATAGCTCCAAAAACTTTTGACTTTTTATAAAACCACTAAACACGAAATAGGTATCATCCAAATCATCCAACCAAACATCAACGGTATCATTTCCTGTTTTAAATTTAGAGAAATCAACTAGAATTTTAAGCTCTTGATTTTCTTGATTATAAAACATAAAACACCCTTGAGTTTCATTTACAGAAAAACACTGATGCTTATTAAAACAGGTGTTTACATATGCTCTTGAAGGAATAAGAGATTGCGATAATCCGTTCAATGATAAAATACAAAACAAATATATTAAGCTTTTCATATTAAGCCGCTTTAAGATTTAATCTTAATTTATCTCCAAATTCCTTACTAACATGACTAACTGGCGTTGCATAAATTAACAACTCATTTGTAAAAAATCTTTCTCTAATTTCTTTCTCAATGATATCAAATAATAATGATTTAGTAATAAAAAAAAGCCTTACTGTCATTACTTCTCCCTCGTCATTCAAAATTCTATTAGTATCAATATGAGTTTGTAAAGCATACTTATTAGCTATAAGAAACTTTGAAATTTCTATTGCTCTTGCCTCTTCATGCTGAATAATATCTAATAAAATCATATAACTTACTTTTTAATAGCTAAAACTACTTTTCTTTATAAAAAGGAAGGGAGAAACGCCCTTCCTTAAATTATAAACACAATAATACTAAATATTACAAGATAATCTTGCTTTGAATAGAAACTTGTCCGGTTTGAGATTCAATATGCTGCCTAATATCAAATAAGTTTTTTTGTAATCGCTTTATTCGAGTTTCGCGCATATTAATATCTTCCTCACTAGAAGACTCATTAATTTTATCTTCTTGAAACTTGATTTTAACATGAATCAACTTAGTTAAGATCTCTAAGGCATCTTTTGAATCAAAATTTCCTTCAATTAATTGTACTTCCATTTTTTCGATTTTTTATAAAATTAATAATTATTGTCCTTGACCTAATGAGAAAGCTGGCTTGCCATCAAAAGCATACAAATTTTCTGTTTTTATAACATCAATATTTTCAGTAAGTGCATTACTTAGCAGCTGAATAATTTCACTTTTAGTAATTCCAGGATTTTCGTTTGGTTTAAATCTGCATCTCCAATGATCTGTGCAAAACGTTTCTTTAAACCCATCAGGCCAAACCTTTATTCCTCTGTTAGTAATCATCGATAATTTTAAACCATTAGCTTCAATTTTTTTAATCTCATCTGCTAATTCATTAGGATTATTTTTAGTTGAATGAACAAATAAATCTACCCCAACTAAATCTTTTTTAGCAGCTGGCCTGCGTTTGTACTTTGGAAGAGTTAATGCCGAATTATTCGAGTAAGAAACCGATTTAAGAATTGATGGCTTATTGCCAAGGTTAGCAATTACTGCTTTTGCAAATTCTTTTGTTCCAACTTTTTCTTTACTGATACCCTCTTTAAAAATATCGTAAGTATGCGTACCGTCCTCCAAAGTTTTCAACCAAGCATTTTGAACTTTTTCAGCAACTTCAGTTTGCCCAATATGATTCAACATTAAAATAGCACCTTGCAGTAACCCTGAAGGATTAGCTAAGTTTTGTCCAGCTCTTCTTGGTGCCGAACCATGAATAGCCTCAAACATAGAACACTCTTCGCCAATGTTCGCAGAACCTGCTAATCCCACTGATCCAGTAATTTGGGCTGCAACATCACTTAAAACATCACCATATAAATTAGGCATTACAATCACATCAAATGCTTCAGGTGTATCTGCCATTTTAGCTGCGCCAATATCAATAATCCAATGTTCATTTTCTATTTCAGGATATTCTTTTGCAATTTCATCAAACACTTGATGAAACAATCCATCCGTTTGTTTCATGATGTTATCCTTAGTAAAACAAGTTACTTTTTTTCTATTTTGCTGTTTTGCATATTCAAAAGCATAGCGAACTATTTTCTCACATCCAGGTCTGCTAATTAATTTTAAACACTGAACAACTTCATCAGTTTGCTGATGTTCGATACCCGCATACAAATCCTCTTCGTTCTCTCTTACAATTACAATATCCATTATAGGATGTTTAGTGCTTACAAAGGGATGTAAACTCATACACGGTCTCACATTCGAGTAAAGTCCTAAAAATTTACGAGTGGTAACATTCAAACTTTTGTAGCCACCTCCTTGAGGGGTGGTAATTGGCGCTTTTAAAAACACTTTATTTCGTCTAATTGTTTCCCACGATTCAGAAGCTATACCTGCTGTGTTACCAGCTAAATAAACTTTTTCTCCAACTTGAATTTCATCAATTTCAATTTTAGCTCCTGCAGCCAAAATAATTTCTAGGGTAGCATCCATAATTTCTGGTCCAATACCATCTCCTTTTGCAACTGTAATTTTTGTCATTTTTATTTATTTTAGGTTTTATAATTAAATTTCAACTTTATAAATACTTCGAATAGGGAGAACAATTCCGCCTCTAATAGTCACATGCTCGTTATTCACAAACAAAATAGCTGTTTCGATGCATTTATGTAAATTAGATTCTCTATAATATAGTTTAACATTTTGTCTAAAGTTATTACCCAGCTTCATAGCGCATTTTAAGTCTTGATTTCGTATTTCAATTTGTTCGTTTGACAATAAAACATCATTTTTATCGTACTTATTAATTGACAAATTATTCTTTGACGAAACTGTATTCTTTAGCGATTTAATTTTAAACGCTATGTTATTTCTAAATTTCAAAATACGACTTCTTCTATTTTGGAGTTTTATATTACGGCTAGCATTTTTTTCATATAGTAGTTTACTTATAACACTTTCATTAAAAAAATACAATTTCATGCAAATTGAAAATAATAATATTGCAAAACAGCCAGATAAAAAATAATGATGAACCGCAAAGTCCACTACATTAAATAAAACTTTAAGTGGAGTGATGTGAAAAATTATTGAACAAGAAAAAACTAACAGAGCTATGGCCGAAAAGAATAATATTATTCTATTTTTAGCGTTAATTTGACCAATTTTTTTTGAAGTTTTCATGATATAAGTTTTATATAAATTAATCTGAAACAAATTTATAGCATCGTAATCATAAATTTTTATTTATATTTGTAATAATATATATAAAATATTTTTATGCAATATACTCTCAACCAATTGCAGATATTTTTAAAAATATCTCAAACAAAAAGTATTACTAAGGCTGCCGAAGAATTGTACCTTACTCAACCGGCAGTTTCAATTCAATTAAAAAACTTTCAAAATCAATTTCAAATACCCCTAACTGAAGTTGTAGGTCGACAAATATTTATAACAGACTTCGGTAAAGAAATTGCCCTAGCTGCTGAAAATATCTTAAACGAAGTATATGCTATTAATTACAAAACTTTGGCTTATAAGGGCCAATTAAGTGGGAGATTGAAGATTTCAATTGTTTCAACCGGAAAATATATTATGCCTTACTTTCTATCAGGTTTTTTAAAACAAAATCCCGAAATCGAATTATTGCTTGATGTAACCAATAAAAGCAAAGTCATTGATAGTTTAGAGAACAATGAAGTCGATTTTTCATTAGTATCGGTTTTACCCGAAAAATTAGCGATTGATAAGGTAGAACTCATGCAAAACAAATTATTTTTAATAGGAAACAATGAAAGGAAATTTAAAGAAAAGTCTTACGACAAATCCATATTTGACCAAATCCAATTAATTTACAGAGAAAAAGGTTCAGGAACTAGGTTGGTAATGGAACGATTTATTGAAAAAAATAATTTACCTGTTCATAAAAAAATGGAGTTAACATCTAATGAAGCTGTAAAACAAGCCGTTATTTCAGGACTTGGGTATTCCATTATGCCACTAATTGGATTAAAAAATGAACTCATTCAAAAAGAAATACAAATAATTCCTTTCAAAAATTTTCCAATAAAATCAATATGGCACATGATCTGGATGAAAAACAAAAAACATTCTCCAGTTGCTAGTGCTTTTTTAAACTATATCAAAAAAGAAAAAGAAAATATAATTAAAAACTCATTTAATTGGTGTGACAACTACTAGTACTATAACTGATAATTTAAAGTACCTTTTAAGTATACAATTGAAATAGTAGTTTTTATGAATTTGAATTTGTATTCAGCAAATTTTAATTCTGATTCAAGCCATTTATTTTCTCGAGCATTCAAAATAAACAAAGAACTTTCGCCGTTATTAAATTTTAATTTTTCCGCTTCTACTAATTGCTTATTATATCTTACCGAACGTTCGGCATTTTGCAACTGTTCAGATAAAATTGAAATAGTTTGCTTAAGCGCATTTAATTTAAAATCCAATTCGTTACTTTTATTTGCTAGTTCGTAAGAATTACTTTGAAAATTCACTTTGGCCATTTTATACTCATTCCTCGATCTACGGAGCAATAAAGGAAAAGATAAATCTACTCCCCATTTATAATTATTTTGAGTATAAACTGGGCTAAAAGAATTCGGATTGTAAGACAATAAATTGTAATTAACATTCAATTTAGGCTTAATCATCTCTTTCTTTAATCGAGCATCAATAGCCAATACTTTTTGAAATGAATTATATTTATCAATGACAGGGTTATTTGTTGAATCTTGGTACAACTGTTTAATAATACTATTTTTAGCTTTCTCAAAATATAAATCCAAACTATCCGATGGCTGATAAAATTCTTTAACAGAAGGAGCATTTGTTTGCCAATTATACATAGCCAACTCATTGTTCTGTTTTTGAATTTCAATGCTAGCTGATTGAAAATCTAACAAACGAGATTGATACAAAATAGCAGCTTCTACTGTATCCATAGCAGCACGTTCACCAATATTAGCCAAAGATTCAATACCTATTAATCTTAGCTTTGCTAACTCCATAAAATAGTTATTTAAAGCCAATTGTTTTAAACTAAACAACCAATCAAAATACTGCAAAGAGGATTCGTACAATAAATTATTTAACTGAATGTTTTTTTCAGCCGAATAATAATTTACATATTCTTTTGACTTTAATAAATCGGCTCTCCTATAATCAATAAACATACCTTGGAGCAAGCCAACTTCTAATCCAACATAGGGTAAACCATACGATGAAGTATATTGCTCAGGATTGATGTTCTGCCCCACGCCATACTCGTAACCAAACTTTAAATTTTGGGCTGTAAACAAAGGAACTTTTACACCACTATTTACAATACTATAGTAATTTGACCCATTAAAATTTTTGTTTTCATATGTACCACTTACAAATGGGTCAAAGTTTCCCTTACTAGCCTTGTATTGCAATTCACCGTATTGCTTAATATTGTCGGCTCTTTTAGAAATAGGATTATTTTCTAGGACATTTTTTAAATAACTGTCATAACTCAAAACTACTGTTGTTTGAGCGAAGTTGTTTAAAAACAAAAAAACAAAAACAATAACTAGTAGTTCAATTTTACTTTTTCCCATCTTGCTTGTTTTCTTTTTTTTCTTCAGTAGCTTTTACGTAAAATTCTGGCGGAAATCCATTTAACTTACGCCAAATCTCATAAATAACTGGTACATTATTTAAAAGTGCAAAGCCCTCTACTCCACTTCCAATCTGGATTGCATCCGGCCATCGTTTTCCAGTATTTTTTACTAAAATACGAAATTTACCATTGTCAGATATTGCTTTATCAAAAGCAACAATTTCTGATTGATAGGTTCCAAAGCTAATTCCTGGCCAACCAGTAAAAACAAATGCTGGCCAACCATCAAAAGTTAACTGAACATTTTGTCCTTTTTGAATTAATGGTAAATCAATTGGGTTAATATACAATTCTACTGCCTGTTCAGCTTGTCTTGGAACAATGGAGCACAAAGCTGCTCCTTCTTTTACAATCTCTCCAATTCCCAATACATAAGCCTTTGTTATAAATCCATCTTGAGGTGCAAGCACATAATAATATCCTTTTCGCATACTATAATTAGCTAACTGGCCTTGTAATTTTGTTAATGAACCTTCTCCCTCATATAAAGATGATAATGCTGAAAATTTTTCAGACTCGGCTTTCATTATCTTTTCTTGATAATCTTGTTGAACAGAATTTAATTCGATTTCAGAGTTCAATAATTCATTTTTAGTGGACATGAATTTATTTTCAGCAGATGTTTTTTTAGCCAATGCATCTTGTACTTTTATTCTTCTGTTTTCTAAATCTGTTTTTGATATCACGCCCTTAACTAGTAATTCTTCAAAGCGTTGCAATTGCTCTTCTGCTACCTTGTAGTTATTGTATGATGTTTGAGCCTCGATACTATCGGTTCTAACTTTAATTTTTGCTTGCAGAAGTTTATTTCGAGTTTGCTCCATTTTTAAAAGCAAATTTTTATTCAAAGCATCAATTTGAAAATTTACTGCATTCACTTTTTTCTCATAGGATTCTAATGTGGTCTCTTTAGCCTTAATTTGCTGTTCAGATCGACTAATCAACATAGGATCCATATACTCATCCTTTATCTCAGAAATAAAAGCAATAGTATCATTCTGTTTTACAAAATCTCCTTCACTAATAAACCAATTTTCAACTCTACCTGCAATTCGGGAAGTTATTGTTTGAGGTCTACCTTCAGGATTTAAAGTAGTAACCTTACCTTTTGATTCAACGCTTTGAGTCCAAGGCATAAATAAAACTATAAAAAAAGTAGTAAAAAAGGCTCTTATTGAATATTTAATTGCTTTAGAGTATGACTTTTTGTAAATATTTGAAACTCCTTCTAATTCAACAACATCTACACTCAAAAACGAGTATTCTTCTTTTTGACCAAAAATCTTTTCTATTTTGTATAAAGCAGTAATAATATCATAACATGTTCCCAAACTACTAACAAGCTTTTCGACTGAATTGATTACTAGAAATATGATTATTTCTGAGGCTACAAATTGGCCAATGTTTAAATCTCCTCTTTGCACTAAAAATGCACCAAAAAATAATAATATACCAACAAAAATAATTTTAAATAATATAATTGCTTTATATTGTTTTTCGAGGACTGAGTAATGACTTTTTCTATTAATAATATAGTCGTTTAATTTAAAGTCCGTTTGATCCATAAATTCTTCGTCTTTAGTCTCATTTGAAGAAGCTCTTTTTTGAAACCATTCAATTAAATGATATTTTTCGTTAGATGTTTTTACATTAGTATCAATTCCTTTTTTACCATAATAAACAATAATAAAATAAAAAGTGAACCCTATTATGATTGTAAAAAACATAAACCAAGGGCTATACAAAGGGAGTAACAATACTCCAAAAACAATACTAATTAAAGAAAAAGAAAAATCTAACAATATTTTACTAATTCCTTTTTGTAAGGTAACCACTTCAAAATATTTATTTAATTTAGATAAAATGTCTTCGGTATTTGTGGTATTGTTTAAATACAAACTAATTCTGGTTATCAAATTTCCGAATACTTTTTGATGCAAGGTTTCGTTAATACGCATTTGCCAAATTTGAAAAAAACCAACAAATGTTGTTGCAACAATAGTAATAGAACATAGTAAAATAAGTGATGCAGAAAAACTGCCAGCCATAATATATGTTACAACGCCTTGTATACCTACTGGAATGGCTATATACATAACCCCTTGCAAAAAAGCTAAAGTATATACTTTACTTAAAATTGTTCTTTCATTGCTTAACCATGTAAATAACAATTTTGCTTTACTCTTCTCCATAACTTAAATTTTAGTCAAAAATACAAATAAACATTAATATAAATACTACTCCAAAATACCTAATGTATAGAAGATATTGGTTACAAATAACACAAAACAATACTAAAATAAAAACAAAAAAATAATTAAAATGTTAGAAGGAATTAAATTTCAAAAAGAATTTAATTCAGCTACTATTCAATAAAAACGGGCTTCTTCTTAATTACATATAATAGCATTAGGATAATTTAACAAAAAATGTGAATAAGAATAAAAAAAGTACTTGAATACTTAAATTTTATGCAAACCAATTTTTTGATTAATTGAAATTTACCAACCTACATTAAAACTCAATAATGCATCAAGTTAATCAATAGGATTGACTCACACTTAAGATTTTCATATAAAACCTGCCATCCCTGTCTTTTCTATAAAAATGGAAGAATATAAGAAGAATATTCTTAGAAACATTACTATTTAACTTCATTTAAGTGCTTACTTCATCCATTAAAAAAAGTCTAATAATTTAATAATCATTAGACTTTCAAAAAACAAAATAAAACACAAAACCAATCAATGCTCAATGATTTTTTTGTTTTAGGAAAGTAGTAAGTAAAAACACTGCTAAACCAGCAACGCATATTACGGGCAAAGCAAAATTAAAGTTTACAGTAGTTACTAATGAAACTATTTTATTTTGACTAAAAGAAGAGTTTGTTACACTTAATAAAATTGATGAAAACAAGAGAACTTTGCTACTGTTTTTAATATTGATTTTTGAAGTTTTCATAACATTTGGTATTAAAGATTTATATTATTCTATTCTAAACAATTATACCTCCATAAACTGCAAAGGTTTGAGCCAATTGGTAACTGGTTATGTTTTACTAATAAGTGGTTAGATTTGAAGATAATACGGAAAACAAAAAAAGTCTGATAGATTAAATACTATCAGACTTTTAAGAAATAGGTTAAATGATTATTGAAAAATCAAAGGTTTTCTATCAATAAAACCACCACCTACTAAATCATCTCCTTCGTATATGACGGCACTTTGTCCGGGCGCAATGCCAGTTGCTGATTCATGAAATACAATATTTAATTTATCATCTACTTTATTTATAGTGCTCAATCGACCCGCGTCTTTATATCGAATTTTTGTAAGAGCCACGTAATCTTGGGGCAGAGTTTCATATTTAATTAAATTAAAATCTCTAACATTAATTTCCATTTCTTTTAAATCCTCCAAATCGCCTAACACTACAGTGTTAGTTTCAGGAATAATTTCTTTTACAAAAACAGGATCACCCATAGCTAAATCCAACCCTTTGCGTTGCCCAATAGTATAAAAAGGATATCCTCTGTGCTTTCCAACTTTTTTACCTTTAAAAATATAATCGCCACCTTCTACACTAGCTTCCAAATCTGGCAATCTATGTTTTAAAAATGCACGATAATCATTGTCTGGTACAAAACAGATATCATAACTTTCACTTTTATTTGCTAAATCAATGAATCCAGCATCCTTTGCCATTTGTTTTATTTCTGGTTTCCTATATTTTCCTAGAGGAAACATAGTACGTTGTAAACTCTCTTGTCCTAATCCCCATAATACATAGGTTTGATCTTTCGTTTGATCGAGTCCTTTAAAAATAACTTTACGATTATTTTCTTCTCTTAATTGTGCATAATGTCCTGTTGCAATAAACTCACAATCCAACATATCTGCACGTTTTAAAAGCGCTTCCCACTTAATATGAGTATTACATAATACACATGGGTTTGGAGTTCTCCCTGCTAAATATTCCTCAACAAAATTATTAATGATATGATCGCCAAACTCGCCACGGATATCTAAAATATAGTGTGGGAATCCAAAAGTAACAGCCATCGAACGTGCATCATTAATGCTATCCAAACTACAACAACCAGTTTCTTTTTTGCTACTACCTGATGATTCGTAATCCCAAGTTTTCATTGTAATACCAATCACTTCATAACCTTGTTCGTGTAACATCATGGCAGCCACAGAACTGTCAATCCCTCCGCTCATCGCTACTAATACTTTTCCGTGTTTACTCATATTTTATTATTTTAACTGCAAAGAATTCTAGTATTATAAAACAAGGTCACAAAGAAATTGTTTTAAAATTATTTTAATCTATTTGGTTGTTTTAGGTTTTGAATTTGTTGTAGTTTTTGGTTTTGTTGTGGTTGTTTTTGTATCTACTGTTTTTGGTTTTTCGTCGGTAGTTTTATTTTTATTAAAAAACTCTTCCGTTTCTTTTTTTGAAGCCAATTGACCACCTAACTTATACAATTCCTTTTCTTTTACTTTACCTGTTTTATCTCTGTAAATCCATGGACCATTTTTGTTTCCATTTTTATAAAAACCAACAGCAGCGGTAACTCCATTTGGATAATAAAAAACATTTTTACCCTCTAACTGTCCGTTTAGATATACTCCTTCACTTTTCACCAATGCTTTATCGTAATATAATTTATAAGGTCCATCCATTTTTCCTTGTTTATATTTTCTTTCTTCACTAACGACACCATCGGGGAAATAAACATATTCCATTCCATCTTTTTTTCCTTTTGCATATGTTTCTTTTGAAATTAAAATTGCTTTTTCATCATAATAAGTCCAAACAGAATCTTTGTCTTCTCCAATATATTTTCCATAAGCCATTTTTTTACCTGTTGGGTGAAACATGGTTGAATAAGCGATTTTACCATCTTGCTTAAAATTCATGATAGCTTTAATAGTATCGTGTGGATAATAGTATTTAAAAATTCCTTGAGGCTTATTATCTTTAAATAAACCTTCATAAATCAATTTATTTGATTTATCATCTTTCTTTCTCCAATAACCTTGCTTCTTTCCACTAGCATCTGTTTGTGTTTGAGCATTTGTCAAAACACTAAATAAAATACAATAAACAATTAAAAAATATTTACTCATAAAATTAATTTTTACTTATAACTGATATAGGCTACAAAGTTACATTATCTATTAATAAAAAAGGTTTTAGTGACCATTTTTTCTAAAATTTTATACGCCTAGATGCTTCTATTTTGTTAAAGTATTACAAATATTGAATAGCCTTGTAACGAAAAATAAAAAAAATCGTTGTAGTTTAAAAAAACACTAAGCATTTATGAGAAAGTTATTGATTTTAATTGTAGTTTTTACAACTACTTACTTCTTTTTAAATTTTAAACAAACAACTAATTATAAAGAAGGTGACGTTATTTTTCAAACAACTAGTGGACAAACTGGAAAAGCCATACAATTAGCGACTCATAGTAAATTCAATCATTGTGGTGTACTATTTCTAGAAAATAATAAATGGGTAGTTTACGAAGCTGTTCAACCAGTTAGAAAAACTAGTTTGGAAGATTTCAACGCTCGTGGAAAAGGAATAGTAAAACGATTAGGGAATAAAACTTTATCTAAAGAGGAAGTGAATACACTAAAAACATTATTTAAAACATACGAGCACAAAGATTATGACGAAGCATTTAATTGGAGCGATGAAAGAATATATTGCAGCGAATTAGTTTATAAATTATATAAAAATGGTTTGCAAATAGAACTCTGTAAACCACGAAAACTGAGCGATTTTGACCTAAATAATCCATTAGTAAAAGAAAAATTAAACGAAAAATACGGAAATAAAATTCCATTAAACAAACCAATGGTTTCTACTGAAGACATTTTTAAATCTGCACTATTAATTGACGTAAAATAAAAAATCCATCAGTTGGCATGCTGATGGATTTTTCACAACAAAAATCTTAAAAATTTAGGCGTTAGCTGCTTCTTCTTTTAAAACTGCAATGATTTTATCTTCAATTTCCTGAGCTAAATCAGGATTTTCTGCAAAGATGGCTTTTACTGAATCCCTTCCTTGTCCTAATTTAGTTTCATCATAACTAAACCATGAACCACTTTTTTTAATAATGCCTTTATCTACACCAATATCAATAATCTCACCTACTTTACTGATACCCTCACCAAAAACAATATCAAATTCAGCCATACGGAAAGGAGGTGCTAATTTGTTTTTAATCACTTTTACGCGTGTTCTGTTTCCACTTACAACATCACCATCTTTAATTTGGCTAATTCTTCTAATATCTAAACGAACAGACGCATAAAACTTAAGGGCATTACCACCTGTTGTTGTTTCTGGATTACCAAACATGACACCTATTTTTTCACGTAACTGGTTTATGAAAATACAGCAACATCCTGTTTTATTAATTGTCCCAGTTAATTTACGTAATGCTTGGCTCATTAAACGAGCTTGTAAGCCCATTCTGCTATCACCCATTTCACCTTCAATCTCAGCTTTTGGAGTTAAAGCGGCTACTGAATCAATAACCACTAAATCAACTGCACCTGAACGGATTAAATTATCGGCAATTTCTAATGCTTGCTCTCCATTATCTGGTTGAGAGATCAATAAACTTTTAATATCTACTCCCAATTTTGAAGCGTATGTACGATCAAATGCATGCTCCGCATCAATAATAGCAGCAATGCCGCCCGCTTTTTGAACATTAGCAATAGCGTGGATAGCTAAGGTTGTTTTACCAGAAGACTCTGGTCCATAAATTTCAACCACACGACCTCTTGGTAATCCACCAATTCCTAAGGCAATATCTAAGCCTAATGAACCAGTTGATATTGAATCCATAGGTTCTACTGTCGTATCTCCCAACTTCATTACAGTTCCTTTACCATAAGTTTTTTCCAACTTATCTAATGTTAATTGTAATGCTTTTAATTTCTCGCTGCCTACTGTTTTTTTCTCAATAGTTTCAACTGAATCGTCTACTTTTTTTGCCATGATATTTATTTTATAGTTTTAAGTTACTTATTTAATAATGAGTGTCGTTAACAACTTGATAACAATCTCAAATTCTTTACAAATCTAAATCATAATTCAAGCAAATGATTGCTATAATTTGTAGCATTACTAAAAATAGCAGTATTTACAGGGGTTTCAGAATTAAAATAACTCACAAAATCACCAAAATAATTAGCCTAAAATCATCAATCAATTATAAAATGAAACAGAAAATGAGAATTATTGTTCACCTTTTTTCTTGAAACAAAAAATAAGATCTATCAAGAATATCGTTTTTATATTGCAACCTAAAAATTGGCGCGAATAAAAAACATAAATAAAACAAAAAAGCCTTCCATTTCTGAAAGGCTTTGTCGGGGTGGCCATCACGCTCTAGCGTGAGAACTGACGTCGAACTATGTGCTATAATCTATCTTATTCCTTTCTAAATATCTCTTAGCTCCATTTTTCTTAATCTGTTTTTCAAGTAACATAGCATTTGATTTATCTGCAATTTCAAAAGTTTTTACTACTTTCCAAGGAACACCTTTTTTAGTAAAATGATTCATCCCTGAATTATGAAACATCATTCTTTGCTCTATATCAGCAGTAAATCCAGTATAGAATTTCTTAAGTGAATAACTGTATAAAATGTAAACAACAAACATAAATAAAACAAAAAAGCCTTCCATTTCTGAAAGGCTTTGTCGGGGTGGCCAGATTCGAACTGACGGCCTCCACGTCCCAAACGTGGCGCGATACCGGGCTACGCTACACCCCGCTTTTTTATAGAATACTTAAAAAGAATCGATAAAAAATTAGAGTGCAAAGATATAATTTTTTTTATTCAAAAAAAGAAAAATATGTTTTTTTTTAAATAAAAAAAGGGTTGCTTTTTTAAGCAACCCTTTTAGTTATAAAAACTCTACATACTATTTCTCTACTGCAAATTTCTTGGTGATAGCTTTATTACCACCAATTTTAACTTGATAGAAGTATAATCCTGAACTTAAGCTACTTAAATCAACATTTACTTTATTACTTCCTGTATTTCCGTTAACTGAAGTATTATATACTGTTTGACCAACAGAATTTAAAACAGTAATATCTAATTTAGAATTTTCATTTAATACAACCTCAATAGTACCATTTGTAGACGCTGGATTTGGATAGAAATTTAAATTAGCTGTTAAAGAATTCATTGTTTTAATTCCAGTAGGAACTGGACAGTTACCTAAATCACCAACAGGGATTTTAGCATAAATAATATCATTTAAACCATCTACATTGTCTGCATCTGGATTTGTACCTGAAGATGGAGGAACTCCGTATCCAGGAAAATAGTCTCTTTGATAAACAACATGTAAGTTTCCGTCAACATTTTTTGCTAATGAAGCAAACATACCTTCGTAAGGAGCTCCAGGAGGATTTTCTACGATATCTAAAGGATTAGTAAAATTAACACCACCATCACATGATTTAACTACGAATACATGTCTGTCTACTTTTGCTGGATTGGTTACTGAAATTAAACTATCAACAATTGCACAATAAGACATATATAAAGTGTTTGAAGCATCAAATGCTAAACTAGGATAAGATGTTAATGAACAAGCATAACGTCCAAACGCTAACTCTCCAGCAGGAGGAGTTGGGAAGTAAATAGTTCCTTGCTCTCCTAAATCTTCGATAGCAGCTACTAAATTTCCACCAGCATCTTGAGCCATGTTTTCATTCCATAAATATAAACCATCTGTATACGGAAAATAACTATATCCAGAAGCAGAAGGAGCATCATTTAAAATTCTTTGTGCACCATAAGCAACATACGCAGTACCATTATTATCAACAGCAATAGCAAAATTACCATCATTAGTATTTAATGTATCAGCAACATTATCACCATTAATATCAGTAGTTGTAGTTTCAAAATCCCATAATGGTAAAGGAAACTTTAAGACTGTTTTTGCTGTCCAAGTTATCCCGCCATCAGTTGATTTAGTCATCACTAAATCTGAGCCTGAATCACCAGCAACAATAGCCACAGTGCTTCCTTTAGCAGCAATAGCATATCCATCTCCACCAAATCCTAAAAATGTTGAAGATGTTAATCCCGCAGGAACTACATTATTGATTCCCCAAGTTGTACCACCATCTGTAGAACGGTGAAAAACAACTGCTCCATCTAATCCTTGCCAGATTGCTCCGCCAGCAGCAGTTGGATATGTTAATGATATAGCATAAATAGTATCGCCACCAGCTGGGTGAGAAGATACCATTCTTGGCCAAAAATTTCCACCAGTTGTTGCTGTAGAAACTGCGGTTGTACTATTTACCCATGCTCCAGAACCTTTAGTAGTCCTTGAAGCTAAATGCAATTTACTAGCACCTCCATTGTGTGATAAGATATGTTCTTTTCCTGAACGACTATTTACAATATTTCCCCATCCTACACGAGCATTTTCTACTCTAGCTGTTGGAGCTGTTCCCCATGTAGTTCCGTTATAATAGTTATAACCAGTTCCACGATTTGCATAAACTCCACCATCTTGACTTAAATCAAATGTCCAACAAGCAGCAATACTTCCATCTGCGTTTACAACAATACGATCTCCAACACTACTATTAGATTGTAAATCATAATAAGTTGCGCCAATAATATCTTGCTGAATTGCAGAAACACGTTGAGTGTTTTTAATTTGAGCAATTTGCGCTTTTGTTTGATAAGGAATTGGATTCATTATTTTATCATCAATCTTCACTAATTTCTTAGCAGAAATATTAGCAAGATTAGAAGGGATTTTTGTTGCTTTATTCGCAACTTGTGCACATAGCAATCCGGAAACGAATATACTAGTAGTGAAAAGTAATTGTTTTTTCATGATTTTTTGGTTTTTAATTAAACAACATTAATACAAACTTAATGAAATAATAACTATTAAACCAATAAATTAACAAAAAGTTTAACTACAAACAATCTACAATTTTCTCTAAACTAATACCTCTCGAACCCTTGATTAATATAGTAGCATCAACTGTTTGACAAGTGTTTAAATAACCTATTAAATCATCAATATTTTTAAAAAAATTAAATTTCAAAAAATGATCTTTAAATTCTAAAAACTGTACTCCTACCAAATAAACTTTTTCAAAGCCTGAAACTTCAAGTTGAAATAAAATTTTTTGATGTTCATCTTTACTATAATCACCTAGCTCTAACATATCACCAAGCACAACAATTTTGTTATCAATATTTTGTGTTTTAAAATTTTCAATCGCTAAATTCATACTACTAGGATTGGCATTATAAGCATCTAAAATCAATGTATTAGATTTTGTTTTTTTAACTTGAGATCGGTTCATTTCAGGAATATAATTCGCCAAAGCATCATTAATTTCAGATTCAGAGACATTAAAATAATTTCCTATACACGCCGCACACAATAAATTTATAAAATTATATTGCCCAAACATTTTTGTTTTCACAAGCGGTTGCTCTTCTAATGGTTTATTATTAAGATTCCACTTAAACTCAACAAACTCATGAGTTGAAAATAACTTGCCATGCAAATCAAACTCGATATTTTCACCATAGTATACTTTTGGCAAATCTTTAGCTAATTCAATTAAAATATTGTCATTACCATTGATAAAGATTGTTCCGTTTTTTTTACCAATATGCTTATACAATTCGGATTTTCCTTTTTTTACACCTTCTTCTCCACCAAATCCCTCTAAGTGAGCTTTTCCTATATTAGTAATCACTCCGTAATCAGGGTCAGATAATTCACTTAGCATAGCTATTTCTCCTTGATGATTTGCTCCCATTTCAACAATCGCTATTTCATGTTCTGGCCTAATTGATAGTAACGTTAAAGGAACGCCGATATGATTGTTCAAATTTCCTTTAGTCGCGTAAGTTTTATATTTCTTTGATAGAACTGCATGAATTAATTCCTTATTTGTTGTTTTACCATTACTTCCCGTAATACCAATAACAGGAATTTTTAATTGTTGACGATGGTATTTAGCTAATTGCTGTAACGTTTCTAGAACGTTTGAAACAAGACAAATGGTCTCGTTTTTTAAAACATCTGGATTATCAACTACTGCGAAAGAACATCCGCCTTCAATTGCTTTTTCTGCAAATGTATTAGCATCAAAATTATCACCTTTTAAAGCAAAAAAAATAGACCCTGATTCTAATTTTCTTGTATCAGTTGTTATTTTTTGATTACACTTTATAAAAATATTATATAATTCCTCGATGCTTGTTATTTTCTTCATGGCATAAAATTAAAAAGCTCCTTATCGATTGATAAGGAGCTTTAAATATAGTTTTCAACAAAATTATTTACCCAATCCTACCGGGCTACCAACTCTAACCATTGCACATCTGAATCCAATGTAAGCAGTTGCTTGTCTTTGATCTAAATAACGACGAGTTCCAGGATTTAACCAATATGCTCTATCTCTCCAACTTCCACCTTTATAAACACGAGCTTTATCATTGATTAAAGATGTTTTTGCATATTCATACATTAATTTGTCAGCCTTATCTCCATATGCATCTTCTCCTTCGGGATAATAGATACTAGAGTTAACATCACCATCTAAATAGCTTATGTAATCAGCCGTTTTATAGTTTCTACGCTCATCTAAATTGTCAGAAGAAACCGCAGCAGAAACTTCTCTCCACTTAACTCGTCCTGGGATATCAGATTTACCTTCAGCAGTAACGTTTTTATTTTTGTTCATTGCCTCGGCATCATTAGGTGCTCCGTTCATAGTTGTTAAAACACTATCCAAAACCTCTGTAGTTTCTCCACTCACACCATGACCTGTTGGAGGGTTAACTTTATGAAAGAACTTCTGAAAAACAGGACCATCAATATTGGTTGCAATAGAACCATCCGTACTATCCTTAACCTGAGTAACAAAAACATTACCACGGAATGGTCTAAACTCATCAGCATCTTGAACAGTTGCTGCTCTATAAACATCCATTACCCATTCCGACACGTTACCTGCCATATTGTATAAACCATAATCATTTGGCCAATAAGAATAAACTGGAGCAGTAACGTCTGCATTATCATTCAAGAATCCTGCAGTACCCATCATATCACCATTACCACGAACAAAGTTAGCAGCAATTTGACCAATATATTTTTCATCAGAATTACGAACACCATGCCCGTTCCACGGATAAATTCTTCTATCTGTAATACGCTCTCCGATTGTATTTCCAATTAAACCATACGCTGCATATTCCCACTCAGCTTCTGTTGGTAAACGGTATTTTGGTAAAAATATACCATCTTCCATTTTAACATCTCTTTCTGGGTTTTGCTCGTCAAATGAAGGTAATTTTTGTTTTAATTGACCTTGCCATTTACCAGATAAATAAGCTTCAGTACTGAAATAATCTTGATCAGAAGGATTTGGAACGTGATCCAATAAACCTTCACGAATTAAAATGAACTCATTTACACGATCCGTTCTCCAAGCACAAAATTCATTAGCTTGCAACCAATTGATGCCAACTACAGGATAATCTCTGTAAGATGGATGACGTAAATAATACTCAACGTAAGGTTCATTATAAGCTAATTTCTCTCTCCATACTAAAGTATCTGGAAGTGCTTTGTAATAAATATCTGGGAAAGTTGGACCAAATACACGATTTGTCCACCATAAATATTCTAAATATGAAAAGTTACTTACTTCAGTTTCATCCATATAAAAAGAAGAAACGGTTACACGACGAGGAACATTATTCCATTCGTAAGTAACATCTGTTTCATTTCTTCCCATAGAAAATGAACCACCTTCAATAAGAACTAATCCAGGGCCTGTCTCTTGTTCTTCATAAGGCATTTTTTCAAAACCACCATTATCAGGATCATTATAAGACCATCCTGTAACTGGTGAGCGCTCTGTTCCACATGATACTGCAACAATAGATAAAATAATTGCTAGTGATTTGGGACTTTTTATGAAATTAAACTTCATGGTTTTGGGTTTTAATGTAAGGCTATAACGAAATTTTTATGAAAAGGTTACAATTTTTTTAGAAAGATGGGCAACTAATTGTTCTATATTTCTTTTTCTTTGGTCTACACTCAAATTGAATTTGCAAAGAAACCTCATGAGAACCAGCTGTATTACTTGCTAATCTGGATATTGTAACATCATAACTATATCCAATCTTTAAATGGTCGTTTTGAACACCAACTAGAACAATAAAAGCATCTGAGTTTCTATACCATAAACCTCCAACAAAATTACCTTTAACAAAATATAATCCTAAATTTAACTGGGTAAAATTTTGCTGTTGTTGAAATAATACGTTTGGAGAAATATATGACTCATTACCTTTTTCTAATGGAATGATAGCTCCAGCATGACCTGTGATTTTTAATGGCAATTTAGATGGACCTTGCAAACCTTCGTCGGGTTGAGTAATATGATGAGCTGCAAATCCAACAAAATAACGCTTGCTATAACCTAATAAACCTGCTGAAAAGTCCAAATTAGTTTTAGTTTGAGCAGGAATAATTTCATTTGTATTCCATACAAAACCCCTTCTAGCATCAATCATATCGCCAAAATTTAATTTGGTTCTGTCTAAAGATTTTTGAAAGAAACCAGCTTGAAGCCCTGCTTTTATTGAAAATTCACGAGTAACAGGTAATAAATAGGAATATACTAAACTTGCATTTGTTGATTTTAGAGTTCCACGCGCTTGATCATCTTGTGTCACAATTAAACCTAAACCGCCACTAATTGCATCTATATGTTGATCGTAAGAGGCGCTATATGTAACATATGTACCAGAAAGATTTGGCCATTGATTTCTGTAGTTCATACAGATACGAGGACATCTCGCTGTTCCAGCAAATGCTGGGTTTAAATAAATAGGATTTGCATAAAACTGCGTAAATTGAGGATCTTGAGCTTTTAAGTCTTGCCAAACGCCAGTAACAAAAACAATTGTGAGTAATAATATCAGTTTCTTCGCCATGTAAGTTATTTTACTTAATCTATTCCTAATCACAAATATAGCAGTCTAATTTTGAAAATAAAAACTTTTATGCAACAATATTTTATTTTCTTTGTCGTTTATGACATAATAACTGTACAAAAAATCTACCAAATGCCTACTATCAGTAAATTTAACCTAATTATTTTAGTTTCTTTATTTTCTTTCTGTTTTTCGGGATATTCTCAGATAGCAAAGAAAAACGAAACTAATACTTTAAAAAACTCAAATGTTGAGGCTCAAAATAAATCGTTTTTAAATGATTTTCATCGTGACTATAGTAATAAAAAATTACCATACATTCTTGAACATTTTGCGGTAAATAATAATGTACCAACTTTTAAATTAGATAAAATCACCGTTCGAGATTTAACATCTCAAGAACTAGAAGAAATATCGGATTTTAAAAGCCTCATAACTTCTGATTTCAAACTTTCATCTTCTCTAGGTAGAGCAAGACACGAAGATATAATTTACACTAAAATTATTCCTATTAGATTAAATTCACAAACAAATAAATACGAACTTTTAGTTAGCTATGATCCTATATGGGATAATCAAAATGTGAACACCGAACTATCTAATAAAACATCGAAGCAATCTAAAAAAACATCAAACGCTTCTGCTTCTGTTCTAGCTTCTGGGAAATGGTACAAAATTGGAGTTACTAAAAACGGAGTATATAAATTGGATAAACAATTTTTAAAATCAATGGGCTTAGATTTGGCTGGAGTTGACCCTAAAAGTATTCGTATTTATGGAAATGGAGGTAAATTAATTCCAGAAAAAAACTCAGTTTTTAGATATGATGATTTGCAAGAAAATGCGATTGTTGTTATCGGAGAAAACGATGGATCATTTGATGCATCTGATTATGTTTTGTTTTATGGGCAAAGCACAGATCAATGGCAAAAGAAATCAGGCTCTGGTTTACCATTTGATCACCAGTTACATTATTTTAGTGATACATCTTTTTATTTTATAACTACAGATTTAGGCAATGGAAAACGAGTTACCAGTAACAACTCATTAAGTAATACACCAAATACAACTACCACTTCTCATGATTATTATGGGTTTCATGAAGTTAATGCAATTAACGTGGTAAAAAGTGGACGTGAATTTTACGGTGAAAAATTTGACTTAACCACTAGTTACTCTTTCAATTTTCCGATACCTGATGCTGTAATTGGAGATAGTGTTTTTGTGAAATCAGGTGCATTATCTAGAGGTAATATTACATCTTCCTATGCCGTAAATTTCAATTCTGGTTCTTTTACATTTACCTGTGCACCTACCAACACGGGCTCGTACTTAGCCGATGTAGGATATTATGGTGAAAACGTAAAAGGAGGAATTTTAAGTAATGCCAATTTAAATGTTACGGTATCAAAACAAACTGCCTCTGCAACTGGTTGGTTAGATAATGTAGTATTTAATTGCAGGAGAAATATAATTTTCAATCAAAATCAATTTAATTTTAGAGATAAAAGAACCTTGCTTGGAGCTAATTCTTTTGCTAAGTATCTTATTACAAATAATAACTCTAATCCGCCAATTATTTGGGATATTACTAATCCTATTGACATTAAAGAGCAACTATACAATACAAATTCAAACATTTTAGATTTCACAACATCATCAGATTCGCTAAAAGAGTTTTGTGCATTTTATCATACACAAGCTTTTACTCCAAAAGCCTATGGTTTAATTCCAAATCAAAATCTTCACGGTATTCTTCAAGCAGATTTCATCATTGTTACTCACCCCTCTTTTTTAGCAGAAGCTAATAGAATTGCAAATATTCATAGCCAGTTTGATACTTTAACTTATGCTGTTGCCACAACACAAGAAGTTTATAATGAATTTTCATCAGGTACGCCAGATATTGGTGGAATAAGAGACTTTGTAAAAATGCTATATCACCGACCTTCAAATCCTAGCCAAGCGACTAAATATTTATTATTATTAGGTGATGGTTCTTATAAAAATAAAGATATTACCTCAAGCAGTAATACTGCTCTAATCCCTACTTTTGAAACAGTAAATTCTTCCTCTTTCATTAGTTCATTTGTAACTGATGATTATTTCGGAATGATGGATAACAATGAAGGTGATTTACTTGCATCTGGTCCTGATTTAGTTGACGTAGGAATAGGGCGTTTTCCAGTAAAAAACAAAGCAGAGGCTATTGCTGTTACTAATAAGATTGAACACTATTATAAACGAAATTTTAGTTTTGATGTTAATGCCATCGAATCATCATGCGAAACTGCAGAAAATGATTATCCACAAGGTGACTGGCGAAATTGGATATGCTTTGTTGGTGATGACGAGGATAATAACGAACATATTAATCAAGCGAATGCATTAGCTAATAAAGTATATAATGGTAATAAATATTACAACATTGACAAGATCTTTTTAGATTCATACGTTCAAATTTCAACGCCTGGAGGAGATAGATATCCAGATGCTGTTATTGATTTAAATAAACGAATGGAAAAGGGCGCTTTGATAGTAAATTATACGGGACATGGAGGTGAATTAGGTTTGGCAGAAGAGCGAACTGTTGAAGTCTCTCAAATATTAGATTGGAAAAATAAAAACAATATGCCTCTAATGGTTACTGCAACTTGCGAATTTAGTAGATTTGATGACCCAGACAGAACTTCAGCTGGAGAGTATTGCCTATTAAATGAAAATGGTGGCGCCATAGGTTTAATGACCACGGTTAGATTGGCATTTTCTGGTTTAAATTATATCTTAAATAATGCGTTTTATGACCACGCACTAAATCCAATGACTAATGGAAAAATGCCTCATATAGGAGATATATACAGGCTAACAAAACGTCAAATTGGAACAAATGAACAGTATAGAAACTTTGTAATTTTAGGAGATCCTGCATTAAGATTATCGTACCCAGAACAAAGAGTTTTTACTTCAAGTATAAATTCTCAAACATTATCATCTTCCTCAAGCGACACATTAAAAGCACTATCTTTAGTTAGTATTACTGGTTTTGTAGGAGATAAAAATGGGAATAAATTAACGAATTTTAATGGAGTTGTTTACCCAACTGTGTTTGACAAAGAAGCAACTATTTTCACTTTAGGGAATGATCCTGGCTCAAATGTTACGTCTTTTTTATTACAAAAAAACATTATCTATAAAGGCAAATCTGAAGTTATTAATGGCGATTTTAATTTTTCATTTTTAGTACCAAAAGACATTAGTTATAATTTTGGGAAAGGAAAAATTAGTTATTATGCTCACAATGGAATTAACGACGCTAATGGATTTTATGATAAGGTAGTAATTGGAGGATCTAATCCTAATGCAATAGCTGATAATCAAGGTCCTCAAATGGGTTTATATATGAACGACAAAAAATTTGTATCTGGTGGTATCACAAATGAAAACCCAAAAGTTTATGCCGAGATAACTGATGTTAGTGGAATAAACACAATTGGCACAGGTATTGGCCATGACATCGTGGCTATTCTAGACGAAAATACAAGTAAACCAATAGTGTTAAATGACTTTTATGTATCAGATTTAAACACTTATCAGTCTGGAAAAATTAGATACCCTTTAAATGAACTAGCTGAAGGAAATCATAAGTTGAGTTTAAAAGTGTGGGATGTTCAAAATAATTCATCCACTTCAATTATTGATTTTGTTGTTTCTAGTCAGGCAGAATTAGCTCTTGATCACGTTTTAAATTACCCAAATCCTTTCACATCCAATACAAAATTTTTTATTGAACATAATCAATGTTGCGTTTCCTTAAAGGTACTTATTCAGATTTATACAATTTCTGGAAAAGTGGTTAAATCAATCAATAAAACAATAAATAACGAAGGATTTCGTTATGATGGTATAGATTGGGATGGAAAAGATGAATTTGGAGATAAATTAGCCAGAGGAGTATATATTTACAAAGTGAGCGTTTCTGATGGAGCAAAGAAAAAAGCAGAAAAAATAGAAAAGTTGGTAATTCTAAATTAATTATATCTTTGATGCTCTCTTTTATTTAAAAAGAAAATAATACAATGCAAAAACGAATTATAGGAACTTTAGGAACTGGAGTGGTGATATCAGCGCAAGCTATAGCACAAACACCTAGTTCTTCAAATCTAACAACACAAGAATTAAGTGGCAGAGTAAATACCATTACAACTGCTGTACCTTTTTTGATGATTGCTCCAGACTCTAAACAAGGAGGAATGGGTGAAGTTGGTGCTGCAACACCTGCTGATGGGAATAGTATTCATTGGAATGTAGCAAAAATGGCTTTTGCTGAGAAAAAAGGCGGGGCTGCAATTTCGGTAACCCCTTGGTTAAAACAATTAGTGCCAGATATTTATTTGTATTATGTTGCTGGATACGGAAAAATAAGTAAAACACAAACTATCGGAGCATCTCTTCGCTATTTTTCTTTAGGCAATATTACATTTACAGATATAGTTGGTAACACAACTGGGCAATTTAGACCAAATGAATTTGCTTTGGATTTAGCTTACTCACAAAAATTATCAAAAACGTTTTCAGCTGGATTAGCGGCTCGTTATATTCGATCTAATCTAACTGGTAACTACACATTAAGTAACGGTCAACCAACAAAGCCAGGTACTTCAACTGCGGTTGATGTTGGTATCTATTACCAATCTAAAAAAATAAACTTAGGCGAAAAAAAAGGAAATGCTAGTGCTGGTTTGGTGATTAGTAATATTGGATCAAAAGTTTCATATTCAGTAAAAAAAGATTTTGTTCCAATCAACCTTCGTTTGGGTGGTGGTTTAAAAATTGATATAGATGAAACTAATACAATTGGTATATACGGAGATATAAACAAATTATTAGTACCTACACAGCCAGTTTACCAAAAAGCACTAGATTCATTAGGCAATGAAACTGCGCTTGATGCCATTGACCCATCTACTGGTGAGAAGGTAATTGCTGCTGGAAAAAATCCTAATGTTGGTATTGCAAAAGGAATGATTCAATCTTTTGGCGACGCGCCAGGCGGTAGTGCAGAAGAATTAAAGGAAATTAATTACAGTGTAGGATTTGAGTATTGGTATGCTAAAACTTTTGCTGTTCGTGCTGGTTATTTTAATGAATCAAAAACTAAAGGCAATCGAAAATTCTTTACAGTTGGAATGGGATTAAGATATAATGTATTTGGATTAGATATGGCTTATTTGATACCTGTTACACAAAGAAATCCACTTCAAAACACCTTACGCTTCACATTAACATTTGACTTTGATGCGTTTAAAGAGCAAAACAAAGAAGCTCCAAAGCCAGTTGAATAAATATTAAGTATTAAACAAAAAATCCCGTTAAGTTTTTAACGGGATTTTTATTTTATTTTTTTCTTCTTTCTTTCTCTTTCATAATTAAACCTAACTCACGTCCTGTTTGTCCTTTAACAGAAGTGTTTTCTTGTGCCCTTCTAATTAAATACGGTAGAACCTCTTTTACTGGGCCATAGGGTACATACTTAGCAACATTGTAATTAGCTAAAGCTAAATTATAACTGATGTGATCACTCATTCCCAATAACTGAGAAAAGAAGATGCGTTTATCGCTTGGAGCAATGTTGTATTTATTAAGCAAGTCTACTAAGTACAAACTACTTTTTTCATTATGTGTTCCTGCGCACAGTCCCATCATATCGATATTTTTTATACATTCTTCTAAAGCTAAATTATAATCTTTATCAGAATTTTCTTTTGTATCTTGAATAGGAGAAGAATAATTTTTCTCAATTGCTCTCGCTCTTTCTTTTTCCATGTATGCACCACGAACTAACTTAGCTCCTACGTGAAATCCATTTGCTGTTCCTTTAGTAATTGTTTGTTTTAAAAAATCTAATCTATCTTTTCTGTATAGCTGAAAAGTATTATAAACTATTGCTTTTTCTTTATTAAACAATGTCATATTTTCGTCAGCCAATGCGTCAATAGCAGCTTGTATCCAACTTTCTTCAGCATCAATAAACAATGGCTGATTAGCGGCATGAGCTTCTTTACTTATTTGATAAACACGTTGCTTTACTTTTTCGTATTCTTTAGTTTCGGCATCAGTTAATTTTTCATTAGCACTTACTTTTTCTAATAAAGCGAAACGAGCCAAACCTGTTACTTTAAAAACCGAAAATGGAATATGTTTATCGTTTTTAGCCTTATGAATCGTTTCAATGGTTTCTTTACAACAAGCATCAAAATCAGCTTCACTTTCTTTTCCTTCAACGCTGTAATCTAAAATAGTTCCAATATTATATTTTCCTAACTCAGCAATAGTTCTATCACACTCCGTGATATTTTCGCCGCCAACAAACTGTTTAAAAATGGTGTTTTTAATTAAACCTTTAAACCCAATAGCTAAGCCAATTGGCGCAGCAATAGCTCCAAATTTTACTAAACTAGGATTACTAACCATTTTAAATAACCAATATGAGCGATTTAAATCACTATTTGATTTTGCTTTAAAAGCATTTTCAGTATTATCAAAAGAAATCATATACAAATTTGAGCTCAAATATAACGGTTTTATAGCTATTGAAAGTTGACTAATCTCAGAAAGTTTGAAATTAGCCAAATTTTGTAAAACCTTGATTACCATTGCAAAACAATATACTTTTCATGTCCACGTTTTACAATAAAAATAGTACTTTTGCTTATGCTAGTTGCCGATTTAATAACAGACGAAATTCCTCCATTAAAACATACAGATACTGTAGAGATGGCTTTGGACTGGATGGAACAATTTAAAGTATCTCATTTAGCTGTTGTTAAAGACAGAGAATTGATTGGTTTAGTTTCTGAACACGATTTGATGGATTATAATCATCCTGAAGAAAAAATAGAAGAATTAAAATCTCCCTTATTAAAACCTATTATTCATAACTACCAACACACCTACGATTTATTAAAATTAATGATGTCGTTTAATTTAACATTGATTCCGGTGTTAGATGATAAAGAATTATATAAAGGCTGCATTACCTTAAAAGGATTATTACAAAACATTTCTTCTATGGCATCAGTGCAAAATCTTGGTGGTGTTATTGTTTTAGAAGTAAATCAAGCTGATTATTCATTAACTCAAATAGCAAGTATTATTGAAGGCAATGATGCTAAGATATTAAGCGCTCATGTATCGTCTGTTCCAGATAGCACCAAAGTAGAAGTAACTTTAAAAATAAACAAAGAAGATTTATCTCGTATTCTTCAAACATTTTATCGCTATAATTATGTTGTAAAAGCATCTTTTCAAAACAGTGATTTTGAAAGTGGCATGAAAAATAAATTGGATGAATTCATGCATTTCTTAAATATATAGATTGTTTTAAATCATGACTATAGCTGTATACGCCAGAAATACAAAAGATAATTATCCTGATTACTTAGAAAATTTACTGGCACTATCAACTAACGAAAATTTTAAAGTCATCGTTTTTAAACCTTACTTAGATTTTTTAAATACGAGTTTAAATAAAGCTTTTGTACTTGACGCCTTCTCCAACTCTGAAGAATTAATTGCCAAAGCAGATTACGTGATTTCTTTAGGTGGTGATGGCACTATGCTTGAAACTTTAGAGTATGTTCGAAAATCAGGCATTCCTGTTTTAGGTGTAAACACTGGAAGATTAGGCTTTTTAGCGACGGTTTACAAAGAAGATTTTGAAAAATCAATTAAACTTCTAATCAAAGAAAAATTTACACTTGATAAAAGAGAATTAATCGAATTGGATAAAACAACCTGTTTTAACGAAGTTAATTACGCCTTAAATGAATTTACGATTCATAAAAAAGAATCAAGTGCCATGATTAACATTGATACCTATGTGGATGGCATTTTTTTAAACTCTTATTTTGCAGATGGACTAATTGTATCAACACCTACTGGCTCTACCGCCTACTCTTTGAGTTGCGGCGGACCAATTATGGTACCTGATTCGGATAACTTTATTATTACACCAATTGCACCTCACAATTTAAATGTAAGACCTATTGTTATTTCAAATAACAAAACCTTAAGCTTTAAAGTGAGCGGCCGAAGCGATAGTTTTAACGTATCCTTAGATTCACGTTCGCAAACCATTAAAAATTTATCAGAATTAATTATTAAAAAAGCAGAATTTAGATTTAATATGATAAATTTAGAAGGCCAGCACTTTTTTGAAACCCTCAGAAACAAGTTACTGTGGGGGATTGATAAAAGACACTAACAATCGTTGATTACTCTTTATATTTAATTTTTTATAGTTCTAAAACATTATTTAATTTCGCCTAACATTAACTTATTTAAACACAATTTATGTCATTTATTCACACCATTGTAGCCAGACAAATTTTAGATTCTCGTGGAAATCCAACCATAGAGGTAGATGTAGTAACCGACCAGGGTATATTAGGAAGAGCAGCCGTTCCATCAGGAGCATCAACAGGTATGCACGAAGCAGTTGAATTACGTGACAATGATAAAACACAATATTTAGGAAAAGGAGTTTTAAAAGCTGTAAATAATGTCAACGGACCGATTGCCGAAAAATTAAAAGGCATGTATATTTTTGACCAAGCAGCCATTGATGCTGCGATGATTGAATTAGATGGTACAGCAAATAAAGGAAACTTAGGTGCTAATGCAATATTGGGAGTATCTTTAGCAGCTGCAAGAGCAGCTTCGGAAGAATGCAGACAACCACTATATCGTTATGTAGGTGGAGTTAACTCTAACATCTTACCTATCCCAATGATGAACATTTTAAATGGTGGTTCACATGCAGATAACGGAATTGATTTTCAAGAATTCATGATTATGCCAATTGGAGCTGAAAGTTTTAGCGAAGGATTGAGAATGGGTACGGAAATTTTTCACCATTTAAAAGCTGTTTTAAAATCACAAGGTTTAGCAACGAATGTAGGTGATGAAGGTGGATTTGCTCCAAATTTTAAAAACAACGAAGAAGCAATTAAAGCTGTCATGCAAGCAATTGACAAAGCTGGATATAAAGCTGGCGAAGATATTTATATCGCTATGGATGCTGCATCATCTGAATTTTATAATGCAGAAGAGAAAGTTTATCATTTCAAAAAATCAACTGGAGATAAATTATCTTCCGCTCAAATGGTTGATTTTTGGGCTGATTGGAGAAAAAAATATCCAATTATTTCTATTGAAGATGGTTTTGCAGAAGAAGATTGGGATGGATGGAAATTAATGACTGATAAATTAGGTGCTTCGACGCAATTAGTTGGAGATGATTTATTTGTTACAAATGTAGATTACCTAAAAAAAGGAATTGATATGGGAGTTGCTAACTCTATATTAGTAAAAGTAAATCAAATTGGAACATTAACAGAAACGATTAACGCCGTTTCATTAGCACATACTAATAGCTACACATCCGTAATGAGCCACCGAAGTGGAGAAACTGAAGATACAACGATTGCCGATTTATCAGTAGCGTTAAGTTGCGGACAAATTAAAACTGGCTCTGCATCTCGTAGTGACCGGATTGCAAAATACAATCAGTTGTTGCGTATTGAAGAGCAATTAGGTAATAACGCTCGTTACATTGGTAAAGACTTTAAGTTCTTAAAAAAATAAACACATTATATATAATGAAAATCCCGCTACAAAATAGCGGGATTTTTTAAATCCGATATGATTATTACTTCTGAAAAAAATTACCTCAACATCGCTCCACGCTTAGCTAAATAAGTTTGCAAAATTAAGTCAAACCCTTGGTTGATATCAGCTTCAACGAAATCAATCTTGTACTGTCCACATTTTAGTTTAATTGCTTCGGTATACTCATGTATTCTTTTCAAATACATTTCTTTTACTTCATTAGGATTTAATTTAATTTCTTGCTTAGTTTCAATATCAATAAAATGATGTGGTCGATTTTCAAATTCAAAATCTAATTCCTGTTTTTTATCGGCTACATGAAATAACACCACGTCATGCTTCTTATATTTTAAATGTTGCAAAGCCGCAAAAATAGATTCTAAGTTAGATTGATCTTCAAACATGTCGCTAAAAATAATTATCAACGAACGACGATGAACAATTTCAGCTACTTGGTCTAATGCCTTTGCCGACTCTGTAGTTGAAACTTCTTCGTAAACCGCTTTATTCAATAACTCTTCCAGCTCATGGTACATTAATTTTTGCTGAGTGGGATTACTTTTAGCAGGGTAATGCTTATGAATTTCTTTATCAAAAAAAGTAATACCAATAGCATCACGTTGATTTTTGAGCAACTGTATCATAGCCGCTGCTGCATAAACCGAAAAAGATAATTTATTCATTGCCCCCTGTTTTCTTTCTAACGGAAATAACATAGAGTTAGATGTATCAATGATTATTTGGCAACGCAAGTTGGTTTCTTCTTCGTAACGTTTAATAAAGAGCTTATCTGTTTTACCAAATAATTTCCAATCAATATGCTTGGTGCTTTCTCCTTTATTATAAATACGGTGTTCGGCAAACTCAACTGAAAATCCATGAAAAGGACTTTTGTGCAAACCTGTAATAAAACCTTCTACCACTTGTTTAGCAAGTAGCTCTAGTTTTGAAAAAGGTTCTATGAGTTCGCGATTAATCATTGTTATAAAAGTACGATTTAATATTAAAAAATAGAACGCAGATAACACTGATTGTTATGATTAATATGATTTTTTGGGTATGAATATATCTTTAAATCAGCCCCCTCTAGAGGAACAAAAAATAATGCAACAAAAAAACCCCCGAGTAAACTCGAGGGCTTCCTTGATTAATTAGTTTAGCTAATTATTTTCCTTTGTTAACGTTTCCAGCTAACTCAGTACCAGCTTTAAATTTAACTACTTTTTTAGCAGCAATTTTAATTTCTTTACCAGTTTGAGGGTTACGACCAATACGTGCAGCACGTTTAGCAACTGAGAAAGAACC
>Ga0315900_10000354_pt1 | contig 81989 bp, 80 predicted proteins | sample LakEriMetagenome_FD_203521 | JGI IMG/M metagenome (GOLD analysis project Ga0315900, IMG submission 203521) | Freshwater fungal communities from buoy surface, Lake Erie, Ohio, United States - Buoy 12 MA114 | ecosystem: Environmental > Aquatic > Freshwater > Lake > Lake biofilm | place: USA: Lake... | reverse complement strand
GCCAAAGCGTCAGCCGGCACCACCCTGCGAATCGGCTGCCGGGCGGCCGGTCCGCTCGCGACGGGCCGCATCGAGGGCCGCGGCGTTCATCGCCGCCTCCGCCCGGGCCCCTTCCAGCTCGCCGCGCAGGCCGGTGATCTGTTCGCTGAGCGCCTTCACCCGACCCTGATACTCTGCCTCCGTCGAGGCCAGCTTGGCCTGCAGCCTGAGCATCCGGTCCTCGGCGCGGGCGATGGCCTTGTCGTGGGTCAGGGCCGACTTGGCCAGCGCCTCGGCGCGATCCACGGCGGCGAGACGGGCGACGTCCATGGCCGCCAGACGCTGACGGCCGTCCTCGCTGGTGGCCTCCAGCGACGCGACCCGCTCGAGGGCCCGATCGAGTTGGGTCTGCAGGGTGTCGGCGCGACGCTCGGCCGTGGTTGCGGCGGCCTGCACCTCGGCCAGACGCACGCCCTGCTCAGCGTTCAGCACATCGAGGCCATTGGCGCGGGCCGTGGCCGCGTCGAGGCGCGCGCCGAGGGCGGCAAGCTCGGAACGGTCGGCCTCGATCTGGTTTTCCAGCGCGCGAATCGCGCGGGCGGATTCGGCCTGCTCAGCCGCAGCGCGAGCGCGCTCGGCGGCCAGCTGGCCCTCGCCGATGGCGAGGGCGCGGGCCAGGGCGGCGATCTCGGCGGCCCCTTCCTCGGCGCGGCGGCGCATCACCCCGCCCTCCTCCAGCGCCAGCGCGTAGTCGCGCTGAAGCTGGATGCGGGCGCTGTCGGACTCGGACCGCTGCGCCTCGGCCAGCTTCAGCTGGCCGCGCACGCCTTCGAGGTCCTGCTCCAGCTCGCGCTGGCGCTGACCGGTCAGACGTTCCGACGCCTCGAAGGCCTCAATCCGGTTGGTGGCCTGGGACAGCTGGTTGCGCAGCCGGTCCAGTTCCAGCCGGGCGTCCTGCAGGGCGGCAGCGGTCTCGCTGGCCTGGGCCCCGGCCTCGTCGGCGCGGGTCTCGGCCTGGATCAGCGAGGCACCCTGGCTGCGCAGCTCTGCCACCGCCTCCTCGAGTCGGCCGGACAACTCGGCATTGCCGGCGCGCAGATTGATGACCTCGACATGGTTGTCGCGCCGGGCCTTGAACTCGGCCTCCAGCGGCTGTCGCAACTGGGTCAGTAGCGACTCAAACCGGCCGAACTGCTGGGCCATCTCGCCCAGCTGGTCGAGGCTGTCCTGGATGGTTTCGAAGCGCTCGCCGATGACGCCGGCAGCCTCGGCCCGGGCGGCCTGCCCCCCCTCGGGGGACGCCGGGTCAGCGCCGCGGCCGCCCTTGGCGGCTCCGCCGGAAAGAACGCGGTCGATCCTGGACAGCAGCATGGTTACCTTCCCCATGAGCCGGCCACCGTCGTTTCGCAGGCCGGCTGGCGGGAGCAGAATCGCTCTTCGCCGCAATACCTTCCACGATAACACACCGCCAAGGCGAGTCGATATGTGATGGGACGGAGTCCCGTGCGTTACTCCGCCGCCAGATTGGAGCCTTCGGGCGCGGTCCAGCGCAGCACCGGCTGACGCGCCGCGCGGGTCTCGTCCAGCCGCTTCATCGGCGCATGGAACGGTGCCCCCTTGAAGCGGTCGATGTCGCCGGCCTTCGCCGCCGTCGCCAGAGCCCGCATCGCCTCGATGAAGCGATCCAGCTCGGCCTTCGACTCCGTCTCGGTCGGCTCGATCAGCATGGCCCCGTGGACGACCAGCGGGAAGTACATGGTCATCGGGTGGAAGCCCTCGTCGATCATCGCCTTGGCGAAGTCGAGGGTGGTGACCTCGGTGCCCCTGAGCCATTCATCGTCGAACAGGGCCTCGTGCATGCAGGGGCCATCCGGGAAGGCGGCGCTCATCACGTCCGACAGCCGGGCCTTGATGTAGTTGGCGTTCAGCACCGCGTCCTCGGCGACCTGGCGCAGGCCGTCCGAACCGTGGCTCATCATGTAGCTGAGCGCGCGGACGAACATGCCCATCTGGCCATTGAAGGCGCACATGCGGCCGAAGGCCTGGGCCGCCTCGTCCTCGCCGCGCTCGATCAGGCGGAAGCCGTCGCCGTTGGCCACGACCCACGGAGCCGGAGCGAAAGGCGCGAGGGCTTCGGACAGCACCACCGGACCCGCGCCCGGCCCGCCGCCGCCGTGCGGCGTCGAGAAGGTCTTGTGCAGGTTGATGTGCATGGCGTCGACGCCCAGGTCGCCCGGACGCACCCGCCCGACGATGGCGTTGAAGTTCGCGCCGTCGCAGTAAAAGTAGGCACCGGCCTCATGCGTCAGGCGGCTGATCTCCAGGATGTCGCGCTCGAACAGGCCGCAGGTGTTCGGGTTGGTGACCATGATGGCCGCCACGTCCGGCCCCAGCTTGGACGCCAGATCGGCGACATCGACACGGCCATCCTCGGTCTGGGCCACCTCGACGACGGAATAGCCGACAAAGGCCGCTGTCGCGGGATTGGTGCCGTGGGCAGAGGTCGGCACCAGCACCTTGCGGCGCTGCGCGTGCTCGCCAGAGGCTTCGTGGGCGGCGCGGATGGCCATCAGGCCGCACAGCTCGCCGTGGGCACCCGCCTTGGGCGACATGGCCACCGCCGGCATGCCGGTCAGGGTCTTGAGCCAGTGGGCCACGGTGTCCATCAGCTGCAGCGCGCCCTGCACCGTCGACTGCGGCTGCAGCGGGTGGATGTCCGAGAAGCCGGGGATACGCGCCATCTTCTCGTTGAGGCGCGGGTTGTGCTTCATCGTGCACGAACCGAGCGGATAGATGGCCAGGTCGATGGCGTGGTTCTTCTGGCTCAGACGCACATAGTGGCGCATGGCCTCCGGCTCGCTCAGGCCCGGCAGGCCGATCGGATCACGACGGACCAGGTCGCCCAGATCGGCGGCGTCGGTCGCCGGGGCCGGCAGGTCGACGCCGGTCTTGCCCCAGCCGTCGCCCTCGAAGATCAGGGCCTCGTCCTGCAACAGGCCGCGCCCGCCGGTCAGGGTGGCGGGCTTCGTCTGCACGGCGTGCGGGGTGGTCGGACGGCCGACGGTGTTCATGGTGCTCATGCGGAGGCTCCGCTGCAAAGCCCTTCCCCCTCGATGGGGGAAGGGTTGGGATGGGGGCGGTGCGATACGGTTTGCAGTGCGAGGCGCGGGAGGCGTCGACGGGGTTGGCGCCTCAGGCGTCCGGCCGGCCGCCACGGTGCCCGCACCCCCATCCCCGGCCCTTCCTCCATCGAGGGGGAAGGGAGAAGAGGCGCATCGCTCCTCATGGCAGCACCGCGGTCAGCGCGCCCACCAACGCCTTGATGTCGTCGTCCGTCGTGGTCTCCGTCGCCGCCACCAGCATGACATCATCCATGCCGGCTTCAGGGGCCAGGCGGCTGTAGGGCACGCCGGCCAGCACTTGGCTCTGCGCCAGCTGCTCCACGACCCCGGCCGCCGACCCCGGCAGGCGCACGGCGAACTCGTTGAAGAAGCGCGGGGTCAGGACCTCCACGCCCGGAATGGCGGCCAGCGCATCCCGTGTCGCCAGCGCCTTTTCGTGGTTCAGCAGGGCCAGCTTTCTCAACCCTGTCTCGCCCAGCAGGCTCATGTGGACGCTGAACGCCAGGCAGCACAGGCCGGAGTTGGTGCAGATGTTGGAGGTCGCCTTGTCGCGGCGAATGTGCTGTTCCCGCGTCGACAGGGTCAGGACGAAGCCCCGCTCGCCGTCGGCATCCACCGTCTCGCCGCAGAGACGGCCGGGCATCTGGCGGATCAGGCTCTGCCTGCAGGCGAACAGGCCGACATAGGGCCCGCCATAGTTCAGGGCGTTGCCGATCGACTGCCCCTCGGCGGCGACGATGTCGGCCCCCATCTCGCCCGGAGATTTCAAGAGGCCCATCGACACGGCCTCGGTGACGACGACGATCAGCAGGGCCCCGGCCGCATGGGCCGCCTCGGCGATCTTGGTCACATCCGTCGCCGTGCCGAAGACGTTGGGCGTCTGAACCACAACGCAGGCCGTGTCCGGTCCGATCCGGGCAATCACGTCCGCCTCGGCGTCGATCGCGGCCGGCAACACCTCGGTCTCGACGCCGACGGCGTGCACAACGGTCTCGGTCGCCGCGACATAGTGCGGATGCACCCCGCCCGAGATCACCGCCTTGTTCCGGCGCGTCACCCGCGTGGCCATCAGCACGCCCTCGGCCATGGCGGTGGAGCCGTCATAGAGGCTGGCATTGGCGACCTCCATCCCGGTCAGGTTCGCGACCTGGGTCTGGAATTCGTAGAGATACTGCAGCGTCCCCTGGGCGATCTCCGGCTGATAGGGCGTGTAGCTGGTCAGGAACTCCGACCGCTGGATGATGTGATCCACCGTCGCGGGCACATGGTGGCGATAGGCCCCGGCACCGCAGAAGAAGGGCACGGACCCGGCAGTCACATTCTTCGCCGCCAGACGCTGCAGCTGCCGCTCGACCTCCACCTCGCCGGCGACGCGAGGCAGGTCCACCGGGCCGTCCAACCGCGCGGCGACCGGCACGTCCACGAACAGGTCATCGATTGTCTCGACGCCGATGGCCGCCAGCATGGCGTCGCGGTCGTCGGGGGTCAGGGGCAGGTAGCGCATGGGGGAGATTCGCGCCTTTCCGGGCTCAGAGGGTGGTCAGGTACTGGTCATAGGCGGCGCGATCCATCAGGGCGTCGAGCTGCGAGGCGTCGCTGACCCGGATCTTGGCGAACCAGCCGGCGCCTTCAGGGTCGGCGTTGACGGTCTCGGGGGCGGTGGCGAGGGCGTCATTGGCCTCGATCACCTCGCCATCGACCGGTGCATAAACGTCCGACGCCGCCTTGACGCTCTCGACCACAGCAAAGCCGGCCTTGGCCTCGACGGTCTTGCCGACTTCCGGGGTCTCGACGAACACCACGTCGCCAAGCTGCTCGGCCGCATGCTTCGTGATGCCGACGATGGCGACGTCGCCTTCGAGACGGACCCATTCGTGGTCTTTGGTGAACTTCATGGCGTGCCCCTCTCAGGCCTTGGGTTTGCGGGAGTAGCGCTGGGCGACGAACGGCATGGGCACCACCTCGGCGGCAGCCGGCTTGCCGCGGACGATCACTCGCAGGGCGGTGCCGAGACCGGCGAAGGCGGGCGGCACATAGCCCATCGCAATGTTCTTCCCCAGCGTCGGCGATGGCCCGCCCGAGGTGACGCGGCCGATCACGGTCCCGTCGGCGTCGGCGATCTCCGCCCCCTCGCGGGCCGGGGCACCTTCCTTGACGATCAGGCCGACACGCACCCGCGACGGCCCGTCGGCCAGCTCGCGCAGCACCCGGTCGGCCCCGGCGAAATCGGCGCGGTCCTTACGGCTCTTCGACAGGGCGAACGTCAAGGCACCGTCGACCGGGCTGGTGCTCGGGTCGATGTCGTGGCCGTGCAGGGGCAGGCCGGCTTCCAGGCGGAGCGAGTCCCGGGCCCCGAGGCCCACGGGCTTGACCCGGGCGTCCTCAAGCAGGGTGTTCCAAATTCGCTCGGCGTCCTTGGCCGGGATCGAGATTTCGTAGCCGTCCTCGCCGGTATAGCCCGAGCGGGAGACGTAAGCGTCCACCCCGAACAGCATCAGCCGGGCCGATTCCATAAAGCCGAACTCGGCCAGCACCGGCTCATGCGCCACCATGACCTCGGCGGCCTCGGGACCCTGAATGGCGACAAGCGCCCGGTCGTCCAGCACCGTCAGCTTGGCGTCACCCGACAGCTTGGCCTGCCAGAAGGCGAAGTCCTCGTCCTTGTTACCGGCGTTCACGACCACAAACAGACCATCGTGATCGGGCTTGCCCGCCATCAGGTCGTCGATGATCCCTCCCTGGTCGTTCAGCAGCAAGGAGTACTTTTGCTTGCCCGCCTTCAGCGCCTGATAGTCGCCGGGCACGAAGCGTTCGAACTGGGCGATGGCGTCCGCGCCCGTGATCTTGCACTGCCCCATGTGCGAAACGTCGAACAGGCCGGCGTGCTCGCGCGTCCAGCGATGCTCGGCCAGCACGCCCTCATACTGGATCGGCATGTCGTAGCCGGCGAAGGCCGCCATGCGCGCACCCATCGCCCGGTGCGCAGCGGTCAGCGGCGTGGTCCTCAGGGCAGCGTCGGACATGCGTGTCTCCGGTTGTGAGGCGTGCTGAGGCGGTGATCGCCTCGCCCCCGCTGTCCCTGAGCCTGAGAGATTTCGCTCCGGACAGGATCCGGGGCTTGCTCCGTCGGCGAGCCCGGCCGGGCTCTTTCCAGCGTCCGTACGCTTCGCGGTCCTTTTGCCTGAGCGTTTCCGGGGCGGTTGCGCCTTCGGCTCCGACCCGCCTGATCCGAGGATTCGCGACGAGCCGATCTCTCCCGCGAGAGCTTTCCCGCTGTCGTCCGACTCTCACGCGGAGTCAAGCTGCACCGGCAGGGCTGCGCTGTCTTGGCGCTGTCGGACAACAGCGTTAGCGTGACACCATGCGCCAGATCGCCTTCGCCGCCGCCGCCCTGTTCGTCGTCGTCGCCTGCTCGGAGCCGGCCACGCCCCCCGCTGACGCCCCGACCCCGGCCGGGACGCCAACTGCCCCGCCGACCGAGGCGGTGCTCGAGGGCGACGGCTTCACGCCGGCGCAGCCCGACGGTGGCACCGCCCTGAAACTCCCGTTCGGCATGGCCGAGGCAGATGTCAGCCGCGTCCTCACCGGGCTCCACGGCCGCCAGCCGACCCGTGACGGCTGCGCTGACACGGACCTGGTGGTGCTCGACTGGGGGTCGAACGTCGATTTCCTGTTCGAGACCGGCGCGCTGGTCGGCTGGTACGCGTCCGAGGGCGCGCCGGAAGGCTTCTCCACCCTGTCTAACATCCACGTCGGCTCGACGCTCGCCGAGGTCCGCACCGCCGATCCGGCGGTCGAGGTGCGCGAGGATACGGTCGGCCCCGAGTTCAGCCTGGGCGACGTCCACGGCTTCCTCAGCGGTACCGGTGACGACGCCCGAGTCACCGCCCTCTACGCCGGTCGCGCCTGCGTCTTCCGCTGAGTCCCGCGCGGGCCGTCCTCAGTAGCCGCCCGCCCGCGCGATGACCTCGGCGTGGAAATGGGCGTCGCCGAGCAGCTCATTCAGCACCCGCACCCGCTTCATGTAGAGGCCGATATCATACTCGTCGGTCATGCCGACGCCGCCGTGCATCTGCACGCCTTCCTGGACCGCCAGCTCGGCCACGCGGCCGGCCTTGGCCTTGGCGACCGACACTGCCAGGTCCGCCTTGTCCGCGCCGGCGTCCAGCCGCTGCAACGCGCCCAGGGTGGCCGCCCTCGCGATCTCGATCTCCGAAAACAGGTGCGCCGACCGGTGCTGCAGCGCCTGGAACTCGCCGATGGCACGACCGAACTGCTTGCGGCCCTTGATGTAGTCGAGGGTGATCTGGAAGGCCTGATTCCCGGCACCGGTCAGCATGGCGGCGGCGCAGGCCCGGCCCAGCGAAAGGGCGGCGTCCAGCGGTGCGCGGCCGCCGCCGACCTGGCCGATCACCGCATCGGCGTCGACCTCGACATCAGTCAGGGTCACCCGCGCCGCATTGTGAGCGTCGACCATGACGGTGCGCTCGATCTCCACCCCGGCGGCCTTCGGATCGACGAGGAACAGGGTCGGGCCCTCGTCGGCGCTGGCGACGACGATCAGGGCGTCGGCGATGTGACCGTCGAGCACAAAGCCCTTGCGGCCGTTCAGCCGGAAGCCGTTGCCGGCGCGCTCGGCCCGGGTCTCGATGCGTTCTGGGGCGTGCTTCGCCCCCTCCTCCAGCGCCAGGGCAAGGATGGCCTCGCCCGCCGCCAGCTGCGGCAGCCATGCCGCCTGCTGCGCCTCCGAGCCCGCCTCCAGCAGCACCCTGGCCGCCAGCACCGAACTGCCGAGGAAGGGTGACGGCGTCAGGGTGCGGCCGAGACTCTCGGCGATGACGCCGGCCTCCACCGCGCCGAGCCCGGAGCCGCCGTGCGCCTCCGGCACGATCACCCCGGCGAAGCCCATCTCGCCAAAGGCCCGCCACAGCTCGCGCGAGACGCCGTCGGCGACCTTGCGGTCGCGCAGCTCGCGGAAGTGCTTGATCGGGGCGCGTTCGTTGAGGAAGCCGTCGGCGGCCTCCTTCAGCATGGTCTGTTCGTCGGTCAGGATCAGGGGCATGGGATGATCGTCCTCTCTGCACCCTCCCCCTCGATGGGGGAGGGCCGGGGTGGGGGTGCGGGCGCTGGCGGTTCCGGGCGGGGCTCGGACGGCACCCCTCGCGATCATCACCGTGATGACCGTGCGAGCACCCCCATCCCCAACCCTTCCCCCATCGAGGGGGAAGGGAGCGGTCCCGCTACGCCCCCGGAAGCTGAAGGATATGCTTGGCGATGATATTGAGCTGGACTTCGCTGGTCCCGCCCTCGATCGAGTTGGCCTTGGTGCGTAGCCAATCTCGGGCGGCGGATCCGTGGCGCGAGCGCTCGCTCTCCCACTCCAGCGCATCCGATCCGCCGGCGGCCATAAGCAGTTCGTGACGACGCTTGTTGAGCTCGGAGCCGTAGTACTTGAGCATGGAGGCCATGGCTGGGTGCGCCTGACGGGCCCGGGTCTGGTCGCCGACCCGCTCGAGCGCCAGCCGGAAAGCAGCCGCGTCGATATCCAGTTCGGCGATGCGGCTGCGCAGCATCGGCTCGTCGAGACGACCGTCGGCGCTGACGCCAATCGAGTTGGCCGCAACCTGGCCGACCGGCCGGCCGCCCATGGCCTCGCCGATCTCGCCGATCATGGTACGCTCGTGAGCGAGCAGGTACTTCGCCACATCCCAGCCGCGGTTCAGCTCGCCGACCAGGTTCGTCTTCTCGACCCGGACATTGTCGAAGAAGGTCTCGCAGAACGGGCTCTTGCCGGAGATCAGGGTGATCGGCCGTGTGGTCACGCCCGGCGTGGCCATATCGAACAGGACGAACGAGATGCCCAGATGCTTGGGTGCCTCCGGGTCGGTCCGTACCAGGCAGAAGATCCAGTCGGCCTTGTCGGCGTAGGAGGTCCAGACCTTCTGGCCGTTGACGATCCAGTGGTCGCCCCGGTCCTCGGCGCGGGTCTGCAGACCGGCGAGGTCGGAGCCGGCACCCGGCTCTGAATAGCCCTGGCACCAGCGGATCTCGCCGCGCACGATCGGCGGGAGAAAGGTCTGTTTCTGCTCCTCGGTGCCGAACTTCAGCAGGGCCGGGCCCAGCATCCAAACGCCGAAGGACTGCAGCGGCGGCTGGGCCTGGATCCGGCGCAGCTCCTTCGCCAGCACCTTCGCCTCCTCGCGGCTGAGGCCGCCGCCGCCGTACTCGCGGGGCCACTCGGGCGCGGTCCAGCCGCGCTCGGCCATGCGCTCAAGCCAATGGCGGTGGGCCGGCGTCCTGAACACGGCATTGCGGCCGCCCCAGATGACGTCCGCCTCGCTCTCGATAGGTCCGCGCACCTCGGCCGGGCAGTTGGCCTCCAGCCAGGCACGAGTCTCGGCGCGAAAGGTTTCAAGGTCGCTCATGGTCTGCCTCGGCGTTCTACCTGCCTCGTAGGCTAGAGCCTATTCTTTGGGGGCGGAAGCGTGACGCGACGTCAGGGTGCCCGGCATGGCGCTCAGGCGGCAACGGCCTCGCGGCGAAGGTGCCAGAAGCGGATGGTGCGCTGTGCGGTGTCGCGGCCCAGCGCGGCGTACATCTCGGCGTAGCTCCTGGCCTTGCCCAAGGCGTCGCCATCCTCGTTCAGCAGAACGAGGGCACAGGTCAGGAACAGGGCCCGATCGAGGTCGGCGGCCCGGCAGACCACGGCCAGGGCGTCCAGCTCACGCCGTTCGACGACTTGACGGGCGGTGTGGAAATCCACGTCGGCCAGCCGCGCCAGGGCGATCAGGAAGGCGGTCTTGCTCTTGCCCCGCATAAGGCCGGCCAGAACTGACGGCGTCAGCCGATTGGCCGCCTGCAGTTGCTCGATCTTGGCCAGGGTCTCGGCGTAGTCTTCCGGCAGCACCCCGTCCCGGGTGGCGACCTGGACCCGGCCGTGACGCAGGGCGCTCTCGAGCAGGGCCGGGTCCATCCTCGCGTTCTGCTCGAGAATGGTCTGCCGCAGCCGGATTTCGACCACGAAGTACATTTCGTTAAGCAGGTCCGGCGGCAGGCTTGCGCGATTGACGGTCACCTCATGCAGGGCCGGGTTCAGCTTGGCCCGCTCCACCGCCGCCTCGGACGCCCGTCGCGACAGGTTTGCGCAGTCATTGCGCAGCAGCGTGCCGAGGGTCTCGTCATCGCCGCGGGCGACGATGACATCCGAGACCGCCTCCGACACCTGCGGCCGGGCCGAGACGGCGCGCAGATGGTCCTGACCGTGCTTGAGCACGACGGGAAGCAGATCCTCGTCGGTCAGCAGCGGCGAGGCGCGCAGGACGGCGGTGGCGACAGCCGCTTCCGAATCGTCCGCCAGCGTGCGCACGAGGCCGCGCGGCGCTTGGAGGGCTGGCCCGAACCGCTCCGCCAGCTCGGCGCGCACCGCAGCCTCCATATCCCGGGCGACCTCGGCGAGTATGACGCCAAAGGCTTCGGTTTCGACCTCTCCAAGACCGGAAACACCGAAAAAGCTGTTGGTCAGTTCACGGAGCACGGTGCGCCGACGCGCGCTCGAGGACTCCCGGGCGAGAGAGATCAGTTCGGGCAGGCGGGAGTCGGGCGCACTCATGGCAGGGTCGATCCGTCAGGAACCTCGGCCGGCACCAGCCGGCCCCGAGAATCGCGCAGCACCAGAGGCGGCCCCTCGGGCTCAGCCAGATCGACGGGAGCCTGTTCCAGCATCACTGGTGCCGGCAGCACTACCGGGTCAGGCGTGCGCCCGGCGGCACGGTGCACAGAATAGAATCGCGGCGACGCCCCGGCGACCGCCCCCTGCGGCGGTGCCGGGGCCCGGGGCTGGGCCGGCGTCGCCGGCGTGGCGAGGGCGTCCTCCCGGGCGAGGCCGAAGATCGGGGCGTCAGGCCGGAGCGCATCGTCAGCGCGCGCGGGCTGGATCGGCGATCGGGCAGGCACCTCGGGCGTCATGACGACGGCCGCCGCCGCGACGGGGGCCGCCATCGCGACAGCCACAGGACCGGCGGGGGCGACGGACACCGTCGGCGGCGCGGCGGCTGGCAGCCAGGCCGAGGCCGGGGTCAGACCGTTGCCGGCACGCGCCGCCAGACCCGGCGGTCCATAGAAGACCGCGGTCGACGGCGACGGCGTTTGGCCCCGGGTCGCGTCGGCGGCGGGCGGCGGGGTCCGGACAAGGGTCGGACGCTTGCCGCTCCAGTTCAGGTAGCGCAGACCGCCGAGCTGTCCCGGCGTCGCCTGCGCCGCACCCGGCGACGCCGTCTGCGCAGCCACGGGCGAAACCACAGCAGCCGCCAGGCCGATGGTCGCCAGAATGCGCGCAGGAAATGCCAAATTTGTCTCCGCCGACCTCTCCGGAACGGTTCATCGTAGCGCGCCCTGCCTTAATCGGCCGCTAACGCCCGACAAGGTGCCGGCGAGCGACCGCGACCAACAGGCCCGCGCCGGCATTCAGCGCTGCGCCCATGACCGCCAGCCAGGCGAGGGCGGCGAGCAGTTCGGCCGTGCGCAGCCGGTTGCCGGCCTCCAGCAGCCGCCAGGCCAGCCCCTGGGCGGCACCCGAACCGGACACGAACTCGGCCACCACGGCCCCGATTATCGACAGGCCCGCCGCGACGCGGAACCCCTCGAGGGCATAGACCGCCGCGGAGGGTGCCCGCAGCCGGACCAGTCGCTGCCGTCGGTCCGCGCCGTAGAGGTCGAACAGTCGCTCAAGATCCGGATCGGCCGAGCGCAGCCCGGTCAGCACGCCGGAGAAGATCGGGAAGAAGGCGATCAGCGCCGCCAGGGTCACCACTGCGGCACCAGTGTTGTCGAGCCCGTACCAGATCAGCACCAGCGGCGCGATGGCGACCACCGGCGTAACCTGCAGAGCGGTCGCCAGCGGGCGCGCGGCCCTCTCCGCCGTCGGGCTGAGCGAGACCAGCACGGCGAGGCCGCCCCCGACGATGGTCGCCGCGGCCAGCGCCTGCAGCGCCATGACGAAGGTGCGGCCGGCCGACGGCACAAGCCGTGGGGCCGCTTCCACGAGGGCTGCAGCGACAGCGCTGGGCGGCGGCAGGAAGTAGGCGGGGATGTCGAACAGGCGACAGCCGGTCTCCCAGGCGAGAAGCAGCACGGCCGCCAGGGCCAGCGGCGGCCAGAGGCGCGCGGCGAGACTCATGGCGTCGCCTCCATGGTCCGGGCGAGCGCCTCCGACAGTGAGGTCGCCGCCGTCCGCGCCTCGATGCTCTCGCGGAAGCCGGCCGGGCGCGGCAGGACCGGCGGCAACGCGACCTCGGCGCTGACCGCCCCGTCGCGCCCCAGCACCAGCGCCCGCCCGGCGAGATAGACGGCGTCCTCGACATCATGGGTGACGAGCACGATGGTCGGCCGGGACGCCTGCCAAAGCCGGTGCAGGTCCTCGGCCAGCCGGCGCCGGGTGATGGTATCCAGCGCGGCGAAGGGTTCGTCGAGCAGAAGCAGATGAGGCTCCGCGACCAGCGCCCGTGCCAGCGCCGCGCGCATGGCCATGCCACCGGACAGGGCCGCCGGTCGCGCCGTCAGCCGATCGCCCAGGCCGACCGCCTCCAGCGCCGCTGCGGCGCGGGTGTCTCCGACGGTGCCCGGCACGCCGGCGAGATCGAGCGGCAGCCGCACATTGTCCCGCGCCGAAGCCCACGGCATCAGGGTCGGTGCCTGGAACACCAGGCCGATACGGTCCCGTGATGCGGCGCGCTGCACCTCCCCGCCGGCGGGGGGCTCAAGGCCGGCGATCAGGCGCAGGAGGCTCGACTTGCCCGCCCCGGATGCGCCGACGAGGGCGACGATCTCGCCCGGCGCGACCGTCAGATCGATCGGCCCCAGCGGTGCCGGCCGTCCGGGGAAGCGGATCAGGGCCCGCCGCAAGGCGACGGCCGGGCCGGCGTCAGCCACGGCCCGGCAGGAAGTCGAGGGTGAAGGCGTCGCGCCAGTTCAGCGTGGTCGGATAGACTCCTGCCTGGCTGGTCACCTCGAAGAAGTCGCGCCAGCGGTCTGCGGTCATGGCTCCGAGACCGAACAGGGCGGCGTCCCCGCCCTCGACGAGCGCATAGGACTTCAGCTTCGCCCGGGCCTGGTCCAGCACGTCCCGCGTCATCTCGGGATTGTCGCGACGGATGAGAGCGTTAGCCGCAGAGGCGTCGCCATTCAGATAGTCGCGCCAGCCCTCGATCGAGGCGGCGATGAAGCTGCGCAGGGCCTCGGCGTTGTCACGGGCAAAGCCGTCCGGGGCCAGCACCATCGTGGCATAGGACGGGTAACCCTCGTCCGCCAGCAGGAAGACCCGCGGCGTGAACCCGCCGACCTTCTCGATCGTATAGGGTTCCGAAGTCAGATAGCCCTGCTGCACCGCCCGCAGGTCGGCGAGGAACGGTGCCGGGTTGAAGGTGTACTTGCGGACCTGGTCGTCGGTGAAGCGGTACTTCGCCTTGAGCCAGACCCAGAAGGCGGTGACCGAGGCGTCGGCCAGCAGGATCGGCCGCCCCGCCAGATCAGCGATCGACTCGAGAGCCGGGTCCGGGTGGGCGATCAGGACCTGCGGGTCCTTCTGGAAAAAGGCCGCCACGGCCTTCACCGGCGCGCCCTCGTTGACGAGATTGAGCGGGATGAAGCTGTTGGAGCCCATGCCCAGCTCGACCGCCCCGGAGGCCAGCAGCTGGGGCACGTTCACCCCCGGGCCGCCCTGCACGATCTGAACGTTCAATCCCCGACGCTCATAGGCCCCGGACGCCAGCGCCTGGTAGAAACCGCCGTGCTCGGCCTGGGCCAGCCAGTCGGTGGCGAAGCGCAGTCGCACGCGCCCGGCCTCGTCGACCTCCGGCGGGGCGCTGCGACCACAGCTGGCCAGGGACAGTGCGCCCGCCCCGGCCAGCAGCCGGCGACGATCCGTGACGAGAGGATGCGTGCGCTGGATCATCCCCGAGGTTTAGGGGGCCGGACGCCCCGTGGGAAGGGCGTGCGACCGGCCAATTCATCGGGGGCTGCGCGGCATTCCGACAGGCGTCGCGCCGCGCGGCTTCACGGTCGCGGAATTGAGCGAGGGGACGTCCGCCCGGTCGAGCCGTTGCGTACGCCCCCTCGCCAAGTCCGGGTTGGACTTGGCCATTGAGGGTCGGGGCCCTGGCCTGCGCGTCGAGGAGGCGAACCCCCCGGACGATCGGCTGTAACCCGTCGTCGCCGCGTCGCTCCCGGTCCGAAGGGGTCGCCCCCGTCGTCGTCCAGCGATCGCGATCCGGTTCCCCTGCGGCCGGCCGAAGCCTGCGCCGCTGAAGCCTGGATCCTGCCCGTCGATGATCAGGCCGAAGCCGTCAACATCATCCGGTCAGAGCGTCGGCCCGGCTCGCCTGGACACCCGGGTTTCCCCGGACTTCCGCGCCGCCGTGTCCCTCGGCCCATTGACGTTCTCGCGGAACCCGCTAAGGGGCAACGGCCTGAAATCCTGCGCCTGTGGGCCTATTTGTGGGTCAATCGTGCAATACCTGTGGGTTATCTGTGGGTCGCCGCAGGATTCATGCGTCGGCTCAACAGGTTCGAACTTATCCCCTGAAGCTGGTCAGCTTGCGGCGGCGAGCGCCTCGCGACGTTCCTCCAGCTCCAGCCATTCGGTTTCAGCGGCCTCCAGCCGGGCCCGCCCCTCTGCGGCGGCCCTGACAGCGCGATCGAAGGCCGTTGGATCGCGCGCGTAGAGGTCAGGGTCCGCGAGCAGAGCGTCCTGTCGGGCGATCTCCGCCGGCAGTAGCACGAGCAGTCCCTCCAGCTCCTCCAGACGCCGCTGGTCCTTGTAGGACAGCTTCTTCGGCGTGGAGGACGCGGCCGACCGCGGCAGGGACGCGGCGGCGGGCACCGCCGCCGGCGCTGGACGCGGCGCGTCACTCAGGAACCCGGGGTTCTGGCGCACGAAGTCGGTCCAGCCTCCGGGCGTCTCAACCAACCCGCCCCGCCCGTTGAGGGCCAGGGTCGAGGTCGCCAGCCGGTCGATGAAGTCGCGGTCGTGGCTGACGAGGATCAGGGTGCCCTCATAGCCCTCGAGCAGCTCCTCCAGCTTGTCGAGCGTGTCCATGTCGAGGTCGTTGGTGGGCTCGTCGAGCACCAGCAGATTGGCAGGCTTCGCCAGCGCCCGGGCCAACAGCAGACGGTTGCGCTCACCCCCCGACAGGGTCGAGATCGGCTGGCGCAGCTGGCTCTCCTGGAACAGGAACTCCCTGGCGTAGGCGGCCACGTGCGTCGGCCGGCCACGCACGAGCACGGAGTCGCCGCCGCCCGGGGTCAGGGCGTCCCACAGGCTCATGTCCGAGCGCAGCCCCTCGCGCGACTGGTCCATGTAGACCACCTCGAGATTGACCCCGAGCCGGATCGTGCCCTCGTCGGGCACCAGCTCGCCGAGCAGGATCTTCACCAGGGTCGTCTTGCCCGCACCGTTCGGGCCGACGATGCCCAGGCGGTCGCCGCGGATCACCCGGGTGGTCAGGGCGCGGAACAGGGTGCGCTCGCCGAAGCGCTTGCCGACGCCCTTGAGCTCGGCGACCAGCTTGCCCGAGGTCGCACTCGCGTCGACCCCGAGGGTGAGCTCACGCGGCAGGTCGCGCACCCGCTCGGCCCGCTCCAGCCGCATCTGACGCAGCCGCTCGGCCCGGCCCTCGTTGCGGGTCCGCTGGGCGGTGATCGAGCGGTAGAAGGTGTAGGTCTCCGCCTCGATCCGCTTGGTCAGGCGCCGCAGGGACTCGGCCTCCTCCTCGCAGATCCTGCCCGACCAGGCGTCGAAGGCCTCGAACCCCTTGTCGAGGGTGCGGACCTTGCGACCGTCCAGCCAGTGCACCGCATCGGTCACGCGGTTGAGAAAGGCCCGGTCGTGGCTGACCACCAGAACTGCCGAACGCAGCGACAGCAGCTCGGCCTCCAGCCGCTCGATGGCGAGGATGTCGAGGTGGTTGGTCGGCTCGTCGAGCAGCAGCACGTCAGGGCCCTCGGCGAAGGCCTTCGCCAGGGCCGCGCGGCGGATCTCGCCGCCCGACAGGCCGCCGGTCTCCGTCTTCGGGTCGAGGCCGAAGGTCTCCAGCCAGGCCTCGCCGTCCCAGCGCTCGGCCCCGCCCGAGGCGGCGTAGTCGCCGAGGGTGTCGCCGACGATCTGCGGCTCCTGCGGCACATAGGCGAAGCGCGTCCCCGCCTGGACCGTGCGGTCGCCGGCGTCGGGCTCGATCAGCCCCATGACCAGCTTCATCAGGGTCGACTTGCCCGCGCCGTTGCGGCCGACAAGCGCGGCGCGCACGCGCGGCTCGATGGCCATGTCGACGCCATCGAAAAGCGGGCGCGGACCGTCCTGCAGACGGACATCCTTGAGGGCGACGAGAGGCGGGCGGGCGGCCATGAGGTTCCTGGAAGTCGGACGATCAGGGCGGAGAGTTCCGGTGGAATAGGTGTCGCCGGGGACTTTCGCCACCCCTCAGATTTCACGGCCCTGGTCGCCATCCGCACAAGACCAGCGCCAGATAGCCTGCAGCCTATAGACAAGACATAGCCCAGGAGCTATGTCGCAGCATGCCATGGGGCATCCGGAACCATGACGATTTCGATCCGGAGCGGCAGGCGATCCTGCTCGTCGCCGGCGACAAGGCGGGCGTGGCGCAGAAACGTTCTACAAGGGGCTGATCGCCAGGGCGGACAGCCGGTTCACGGCGCACCTCGAGGCGCTGAAGGAGGCATGACGATGGGCCGGACACGTGAAGAGATCATGGCCACGCTCCCCCCGGCCCGCCAGGCGCGGATCGAGGCGCGGGCGGCCGAGCTGGCCGCCGAGGTGGAAGGCCTGAAGGCCCTGCGCGAGATCGCCGGGCGCAGCCAGGAGCAGATCGCCCGGTCGCTCGGCGTCAAGCAGCCGTCCGTGCTCAAGATGGAGCGGCAAGCCGACCTCTACCTCTCGACCCTGCGCCGCTTCGTCGAGGCCGCCGGCGGCACCCTCGAGCTGCGCGTCGAGCTGCCCGGCAAGGGCGTCCTGCGCCTGACCGGCATGGGCGATATCCGTCAGTGAGGCCCCGCGCGCTATCGCCTACGGCCCCTGCGTTCGCCGCGCAAACCTCGTAGAAGCCGCCGATGGCCTTCTGGCGCGAAAAGACCCTGGAGCAGATGACCCCGGAGGAATGGGAGTCGCTGTGCGACGGCTGCGGGCGCTGCTGCGTCATCCGTTTCGAGGAGGAGGAGACCGGCGAGGTCATCCCCACCCGGGTGCACTGCAAGCTGTTCGATCCGCAGGCGTGCCGCTGCTCGGACTACGCCGCGCGCAAGACCCATGTGCCCGACTGCATCAAGCTGACGCCCTGGAACATCGAGGCGCTGCAGTGGATGCCGAAGTCCTGCGCCTACCGCCGCCTGCACGAGGGGCGCGATCTCGCCGACTGGCACCCGCTGGTCAGCGGCGACCCCGAGAGCGTGCACCGCGCCGGGGTGTCGGTGCGCGGCCAGACCATCTCGGAGCTCAGCCTTGCCGAACCCGAAGACGCGCTGGATTTCGAGGCACCGGAGTGGGCCGAAGACGCCTAGACGGCGGGCGCCGGCGCGGGCAGGCTGGCCGCTCGAGGAGCCCGCCATGACCGATCTCGACGCCTTCATCGTCGGCCTGCCCAAGGCCGAGTTGCACCTGCACATCGAGGGCTCACTGGAGCCGGAGCAGATGTTCGCCTTCGCCCGGCGCAACCGGGTCGAGATCCCCTTCGCCGACGTCGAGGCGGTGCGCGCGGCCTACGCCTTCTCCAACCTGCAGGACTTCCTCGACATCTACTACGCCGGGGCCGAGGTGCTCCGCACGGAGGAGGACTTCCACGACCTCGCCCTCGCCTACTTCCGCCGCGCCGCGGCGGACAATGTCCGGCACGCCGAAATCTTCTTCGATCCGCAGACCCACACGGACCGGGGAATCCCCTTCGCGGTCGTCGCCGACGGCCTGCTGGCCGGCATGGCCCGGGCCGAGGCCGAGCTCGGCGTCACCTCGAAGCTGATCCTGTGCTTCCTGCGACACCTCGACGAGGAGGCCGCCTTCGCCACCCTCAAGTCGGCCGAACCCTGGCTGGACCGCATCATCGGCGTCGGGCTCGACTCCTCCGAGGTCGGCCACCCGCCATCCAAGTTCGAGCGCGTCTTCGCCCGCGCCCGCGACATGGGGCTGAAGCTGTGCGCCCACGCCGGCGAGGAAGGCCCGCCGGCCTATGTGCACGAGGCGCTCGACCTGCTGCACGTCGACCGCATCGACCACGGCAACCGGGCCATGGAGGACGCCGGCCTGATCCGGCGGCTGGCGGACGCGCGCATGACCCTGACGGTCTGCCCCCTGTCCAACCTCAAGCTCTGCGTGGTGCACGACCTCGCCGCCCACCCCGTGCCGGAGATGCTGCGGCAGGGCCTGCATGTGACGCTGAACTCGGACGATCCGGCCTACTTCGGCGGCTATGTGAACGACAACTACCGCGCCCTCGCCCGGGCGGTCGGGCTCGGGCGCGAGGACCTGGTGCGGATCGCCCGCAACAGTTTCGAGGGGGCGTTCCTGGGCGAGGCGGAGAAGGCGGCCCGGCTCGCCGAGATCGACGCGTATCTGAGCTAGAGCCGCGCGCGGACCTGCTCGACGACCGCCGCGGCGGTGATGCCGAACTTCGCGTACAGGATCTCGGCGGGGGCCGAGGCGCCGAAGCCGGTCATGCCGACAAAGCCGCCATCCTCGCCGATGAAGCGCTCCCAGCCCTGGCGGATGCTGGCCTCGACGGCGACCCGGACCGTGCCGCGGCCGATCACCTTCGCCTGATAGTCGGCCGGTTGGCGCTCGAACAGGGCGAAGCAGGGGACCGAGACGACCCGCGTCGGCACGCCGGCGGCTTCCAGCTGGTCGCGGGCCTTGAGGGCGATCGGCACCTCGGTGCCGGTGGCGAACAGGGTGGCTCGGGCCTCGCCCGAGGCCTCGCGAAGCACATAGGCACCGCGGGCCGACAGATTCGCGCCGGCGGCCGCGAGGCGCACCGCATCGGTCTTCTGGCGCGACAGGGCCAGGGCCGAGGGCATCGTCTTGCTCTCCAGCGCCGCGCGCCAGCATTCGAAGGCCTCGACGGTGTCGGCGGGGCGGAACACCAGCAGATTGGGAATGGCGCGCAGGGCCGCCAGGTGCTCGACCGGCTGGTGCGTGGGGCCGTCCTCGCCGACCCCGATGGAGTCGTGAGTCAGCACATGGATCACCCGGATGCCCATGAGCGCAGCGAGGCGGATCGACGGTCGGCTGTAGTCCGAGAACACCATGAAAGTGCCTGCGTAGGGGATGATCCCGCCGTGCAGGGCCATGCCGTTCATGGCCGCCGCCATCCCGTGCTCGCGGATGCCCCAGTTGATGTAGCGGCCCTCGTAGTCCGGGGCGTCGAAGGTGACCGTGCCCTTGACCAGGGTGTTGTTCGAGCCGGTCAGGTCGGCGGAGCCGCCGATCAGTTCCGGGATGGGCTCGAACAGTTCGGCCAGGGCGGCGCCGGACGCGGCGCGGGTGGCCTGGGCCGGCGGCATGGCGATCAGGGCCTTGAGCCCGGCGTCCCACTTGTCAAAGGCGTCGGCCGGCAGGTCCCCGGCCATGGCGCGGGTGAAGTCGGCCTCCAGCGGCGAGGCCTTCAGGCGCGCTTCCCAGCCCTTGCGCAGCTTGGCCCCGCGACGGCCGACCTTGCGCCAGGCGGTCTCGATCTCCTCCGGCACATCGAACGGCGCATGGGGCCAGTTGAGACCGAGGCGGGTGGCCGCGACCTCGGCCGCGCCGAGTGCCGCCCCGTGGGTCTTGTGGCTGCCCTCCAAGGTCGCAGCCCCCTTTCCGATGCGGGTCTTGCAGGCGATCAGGGTCGGTCGATCCTGCTTCGTGGCCCACTTCAGCGCAGCCTTGATCTGCGCCATGTCATGGCCGTCGATGGCCTTGAAGGCCCAGCCGGCCGCCTTGAAGCGCCCCTTCTGGTCGGTGGCGTCCGACAGGGATACCGCCCCATCGATGGTGATGGCGTTGTCGTCCCACAGCACCGTCAGCCTGTTCAGGCGGTAGCGACCGGCGAGGGTAATGGCTTCCTGGCTGATGCCCTCCATCAGGCAGCCGTCGCCGGCGATCACCCAGGTGCGGTGATCCACCAGATGCTCGCCGAAGTGGGCGGCCAGATGCCGCTCGGCCATGGCGAAGCCGACAGCGTTGGCCAGGCCCTGCCCCAGCGGACCAGTGGTTGTCTCGACTCCGGGCATATGGCCGTACTCGGGGTGGCCGGCGGTGCGCGCGCCCCACTGCCGGAAGCTGGCCAGCTCCTCGCGGGTGGCCGCCTTGTACCCGGTCAGGTGCAGCAGGGCGTAGATCAGCATCGAGCCGTGGCCGGCCGACAGGATGAAGCGGTCACGGTCAGCCCAGTCGGGCCTTGACGCATCGAACTTGATGAACTTCGAGAACAACACGGTCGCGACATCGGCCATGCCCATCGGCATGCCGGGGTGCCCGCTCTTCGCCGCCTCGACACCGTCCATGGCGAGAAAGCGGATGGCGTCGGCCATCTGCTGCGGGGTGGCCTTGGCGGGCTTGGAGCGGTCGGACACGGCGTTCCCCAATCGGTCATCGGAGTGTTTTTCGGAGGCGCGCGCTTTACCGCGGCGGCGCGACGGGTTCTATACGGATTCTGGAGGACGCGACCCCCATGGCCTACGCCGCCGATGCTGCAAGGCAGAGACTGGACCGCGCGCTCGCCGAGCTGGAGCGGAAGACCCGCGACCTGAAGGCGCGCGCCGCGGTGCCTGAGGACGACCTGTTCGCCGCGCACCCCGCGGCCGGCGAGCCGGAGTTGCGCGCGGCCGCCGAGGGGGCGCTGGCGACGCTGGCCGTCGCAGCGGACGAGATCCGCGCCGTGCTTGAAACGAAGGACTGATGGCCACGGTAACGGTCGAGGTCAACGGTCGCCCCTACGCTGTCGGCTGCGCCGATGGCCAGGAGGACCGGGTGGTGGCGTTGGCACGCCAGTTCGACCAGCACGTTCGGGAGGTGGCCGGCAGTGTTGGCCACGTCGGCGACCTGCGCCTGTTCCTTATGGCCGCGCTGCTGCTGGCGGACGAACTGCACGACGCTCGTGCCGCGCTGGGGATCGTCGGTCGGGAGCCGGAGTCCCCGGCCGATCCTGACGCCGGCCTGGCCGAGGTGCTCAACGCCGTCGCCGCCCGCATCGAGAAGATCGCCGCCGGGCTCTGACCCGCCGCCATTGTTCCAGCGCCGGCCTCCGCCTATCTTGACCAGCGGCGGGTCAGCTGTGGCTCACGTCGAAGGCAACATATCCTCGCGGCCTTAATTCACTCGAAGGGATCTGTCCCTGGCTGGCCCCGTGGGGCCGGGTACACGGAGCCCACCTGGTTACCCAGGCTCGAGAGGATTCAAACCGTCCTTCACGGCTCTCGTGGCGCCGCCAACCCCTCCCGGAGGCCAACCACCGTCGTCTCGCCCTCCGGATACATGGTCCGTGTGATGTCCTCGAGCTCGACCGGCCAGTCGAGCGTCGTCTCCGCAATCTTGCGCACCAGAACGTTCGAGGCGAGGAAGACCCCCTGGCCAAGGCCGAAGGCGGTGACCGCGTGCACACTTTCGGCCACGACGAAGGCTGGCTCGCCCATCCGGGCCTCGACGACCTCGAAGCCCGTCGCCGGATTGAACAGGGCCTGCCAGGCCTGGTCGCTGAAGCGCCAGAAGTCCCAGGGTGCATCGTGCACGGGCCAACCCTGATGGGTCGAGAAGTAGGCCATGCCGCCCGGCTTCAGCACCCGGTTCAGCTCGATCGCCAGCTTCCACGGCATCGCAATGTGCTCGATCACGGAGAGAGCCATGACGGCGTCGAAGCGCCCCCGCGCGAACAGGCGGCTCAGCTGGTGGGCGTCGCCGACCACGTCCACGTTCGGACCGTCCAGCACATCGAGCCCGACGTAGTCCCAGGCCGGCGGCAGCAGGTCCCGTCGGGTGACCCCCGAACGGGCGCGACTCCCGATTTCGAGCATTTCGCCCTCGGCGGGCAGAGCGCCGAGAAACCGGCTGATCATGTCGCGCGCGGGGTCGGGCTTGGCACCGAGGTTCGCCGCCGCGCGGGGCTCGCCGGCGACGGTCCACTCGAGGCGCGCGGCCGGGGGGAAGCGGTCGCCGATATCCAGACGCTGCCGGAAGCGCACGTGATCGGCCCCGGGAAAATGCGCCGCAACATCCGGGCTGGGCTGCCCCCAGCTGTCGAGCGGCGCCGCATAGCCGTCATCGAAGACCAGTGCAGGCGGGCCGTCCGCGATCACCCAGCCCTCGACCAGCAGGGCCCCGTCAAACCAGGCGAAACGGTCAATGGCGTAGCTCATGGGGCCTCCCGGTTCCGCCTCCATTGCGGACCCGGACCCTGCATGCAAGGGCTTCGGCGCAATGGCCGGACGGGAAGCGAGCGGCGAAGACATGGTGACGTCAGACGGACCGGCCGCCGGCTTTCCGGACCCGACACATGACCGCCCGGCGTTCCGGGCGGCGATGCGTCTGCGCCGCCGGGCGCTGGCCGCCGCACAGCCGGACGCCGGCGACCGACTTGCTGCGCACCTTGAGCGCCTGCCGCCTGCGGCGTCCATCGCCGTCTACCGGGCTATCGGCTCGGAGATCGATCCTCAGCCGCTGGCCGTGGCCCTGGCCGCGCGTGGCAGGAGTCTTTGTCTTCCCGTGGTTGTTGCGCGCGACGCGCCCCTGCTGTTTCGACGCTGGGGTCCGGGCGATGTTCTGGAGGCGGACGCCGCCGGGTGCCCCGCACCCCTGCCCCTCGCCGAGGTGATCAGACCCGACCTGATCCTTGTGCCGCTGCTCGCCTTCGACGCTCGTGGCGGCCGCCTCGGCCAGGGCGGCGGCTTCTACGACCGGACCCTGGACGGCTTGCGCAGGCATCCTTCGCCGCCCGGCTTCATCGGCCTCGCCTTCGCCGGTCAGGAGATCGCGGCCGTGCCCATGGCGTCGCACGACCAGAGGCTCGATGGCGTTCTCACCGAGAGCGGCTATAGAGCCTTCCCATGAGACTGGCCTTCTTCGGCGACGTCATCGGCAAGTCCGGCCGCGACGGCGTGAGTGATCATCTTCCCCGTCTGAAGCGCGACCTGCAGCTCGACTTCGTCGTGGTCAACGCCGAGAACGCGGCCGGCGGCTTCGGTATCACCGAGCACACGGCCAACGAGCTGTTCATGGCCGGGGCCGACTGCCTGACGCTGGGCAATCACAGCTGGGACCAGCGCGAGGCCCTGACCTACATCGTGCGCGAGCCGCGCCTGCTGCGGCCGCTCAACTATCCGCGCCTGATGGATGCCCCGGGCGCCGGGGCCAACCTGTTCGAGACGCCCTCGGGGCGCACCGTGCTGGTCATGAACGTCCTTGGCCGTGTGCACATGGACCCGATGGACGATCCCTTCGGCGCGGTGGAGAAGGAGCTGGCTGCCTGCCCCCTCGGGCTCGCCGCCGACGCCATCATCGTCGACATGCACTGCGAGGCGACCAGCGAAAAGATGGCCATGGGCCACTTCTGCGACGGCCGGGCCTCGCTGGTGGTCGGCACCCACACCCACGTGCCAACGGCCGACGCCCAGATCCTGCCTGGCGGCACCGCCTACCAGACCGACGCCGGCGGCTGCTGCGACTACGACTCGGTGATCGGCAACGAGAAGGAAGAGCCTCTGCGGCGCTTCACCACCCGCATCAGCGGCGGCCGCTACCAGCCGGCCAGCGGCCCGGCCACCGTCTGCGGCGTCTTCGTCGAGACCGACGACCGGACCGGCCTGGCGATCCGCATCGAGCCGATCCGGGTTGGCGGTCGCCTCAGCCAGGCGGTGCCGGCTCGCTCCTGACGCACGCCTGCACGGAGCGAGTCTTCAGACAGTCAGTCCGCAACATCGTCTCCGGAACGGGTGCCCTTGATATGCGGCAGATCCCATTCGAAGAGACCGTAAAGGACCCAGATCAGGCCGTAGACAACGACGTAGATCAGGATGGCCGCACCGAAAATGCCGCCCGCAACGGTCAGGGCCTCGGCGAGGCTGTCATAGGGCGGCGACTTCAACGGCGCGAAGGCGGCGAGCCGCGTCCAGACCGCCGCCGCGACCGCCGCACCGATGAAATAGAGGACGCTGACATAGATCAGCAATCGGTCCAGCCCGCGTTTCAGGTTCATGCCCGGTCATCCCCGCTCGCCCACGAGGAGAGTTAACCATGGCGATGTGACGAAACATGGATCAATGAGGCGTGAGAGCCCGACCGGATGGCCGGATGCAAGGGGCGCACGGTGCCCGGGAGGGCCTATCGGCCTTCCCGGAGCGGCCGGGACGTCAGAACCGTAAGACACACGGGCTCGCAGATGATTGCCAGGCATCGCTTGGTGCGGGGTCGGTCAGGGTTCGACCTGGTTGACCGGCCATGCCGCGTTCAGGCGCGCGGGCCGTCCATCCAGGCGGGCATCCAGCTTTCGTGCATCTCGCGCAGGTGGGCCAGCGGGATGCGGAACAGCTTGCCCTTCGGCCCGGCCGAGGCGAAGTCCGTGCCGACCGCATGGCCGACGACCGAGGCATGCAGCCCGGCCTCGCGCGCCGCATCGAGGATGGTCTGGGGAGCCGCGGTGGCGACGAGGTAGCGGGCCTGGTCCTCGGCGAACAGCAGCACATGGGCGTGGGCCGCGCTGGAGGCGTCGAGCACCACGCCGCAGTCCGAGGCCAGGGCCATGTCGGCGGCCGCCCCGATCAGGCCGCCGTCAGACAGGTCGTGCACCACCGTCAGCTCACCGCCCTCGATCAGGCCGCGCACGAAGTCTCCGGTCTTGCGCTCCAGCGCCAGATCGACCGGCGGCGGCGCCCCGTCCTCGCGGCCGAGCACCTCGCGCAGGTACATGGAAGCACCCAGTTCACCGGCGGTCTGGCCGATCAGCACCAAGGTGTCACCCTCGGCCATGCCGCTGAAGCCGCAAACAATGTCGTAGTTCTTCAGCAGGCCGACGCCGCCCACAGTGGGGGTCGGCGGAATGGCGACGCCGGTGGTCTCGTTGTAGAGGCTGACGTTGCCGCTCACGACCGGGAAGTCGAGCGCGCCGCAAGCCTCGGCCATGCCGTCGATGGCGCGCACGATCTGCCCCATGATCTCGGGCCGCTGCGGATTGCCGAAGTTCAGGTTGTCGGTGATGGCGATCGGACGGGCGCCGACAGCGGTCAGGTTGCGCCAGGACTCGGCCACCGCCTGCTTGCCGCCCTCGTAGGGATCGTTCTGGACATAGCGCGGCGTGCAGTCGGAAGTGACCGCCAGCCCCTTGTCCGTGCCGTGCACCCGCACCACGCCGGCGTCCGCGCCGGTGGCCGAGTCCTGCAGGGTATCGGCCATTACGTGCCGGTCGTACTGCTCCCAGATCCACCGCTTGGAGGCCATGTCGGGGCAGGTCAGCACCTTCAGCACGGCGTCGGGCCAGCTCTCGGGTGCCGGCACATCCTGCGGATCGAGGCGCGGATGCAGGGTCGGCTGCACCCAGGGCCGGTCGTACAGGGGTGCGTCGTCGAACAGAGGCGCCAGCGGCACGTCGCAGACGGTCTCGCCGTGGTGCTTCAGCACCAGCCGGCCGGTGTCGGTGGTCTGGCCGATCACCGCGGCGTCGAGGCCCCACTTGCGGAAGATGCGGTAGCCGTCCTCCTCGCGTCCGGGCTTGAGCACGGCCAGCATCCGCTCCTGGCTTTCCGACAGCATCATCTCGTAGGCGGTCATGCCCTCCTCGCGCTGGGGCACGGCGTCCATGTTCAGCTCGATGCCGACCCCGCCCTTGCCGGCCATCTCGACCGAAGATGAGGTCAGGCCGGCGGCACCCATGTCCTGGATGGCGGCGACGGCACCGGAAGCCATCAGCTCCAGCGTCGCCTCGATCAGCAGCTTCTCGGCGAAGGGATCGCCGACCTGGACCGTCGGGCGCTTCGATTCGGACTCGTCGTCGAATTCTGCCGAGGACATGGTCGCGCCGTGAATGCCGTCGCGGCCAGTCCTGGAGCCAAAATAGACCACCGAGAGACCGGGGGCCGGTGCCGCCGAATAGAAGATACTGTCGGCGCGGGCCACGCCGACACACATGGCGTTGACCAGGATGTTACCATTGTAGCCGCGGTGGAAGTTGGTCTCGCCGGCCACCGTGGGCACCCCGACGCAGTTGCCATAGCCGCCGATGCCGGACACCACCCCGGCCACCAGCCGCTTCGTCTTCTCATGGCCCACGTCGCCGAAGCGCAGGGCGTTGAGTAGGGCCACCGGCCGCGCGCCCATGGTGAAGACGTCGCGCATGATTCCACCCACGCCCGTCGCCGCGCCCTGGTAGGGCTCGATAAAGCTGGGGTGGTTGTGACTCTCCATCTTGAAGATGCAGGCGTCGCCGTCGTCGATGTCGATGACGCCGGCGTTCTCTCCCGGCCCGCAGATCACGCGCGGTCCCTTGGTCGGGAACTTGCCGAGGTGAATCTTCGACGACTTGTACGAGCAGTGCTCGGACCACATCACCGAGAACACCCCCAGCTCGACCTGGTTGGGCTCGCGCCCGAGCCGGTCGAGGATCACCTGGTACTCGCTCGCGGCGAGGCCGTACGCGGCGGCCAGCTCGGCCATGGTCTTCCGGGGAGCGCTCATGGGCGCGCCTTCTAGCCGCTGAACGGAGTCGTGTCAGCCACTGCTGGCGGAACAGCATCTCCGCAGGCTCATTGGCTGATTTCGCGGGCGATCAGGCCGGCGAGGATCTGACACCAGGTCGAAGTGTCAGAAGGACCGCCCCGACGAGGACCGTTCCGGCACCGGCGAGCGCGACGTAGGCCAGCATCGGGTTTCGCGCCTGCTCGGCGACGAACGCGCCCAGCAGACCCCAGGCGATCGGCAAGCCATAGGCGAGGGTGCGCAGGCGCTGCGTGACACCCAGCGCCATGGCCGTCACCATGGCGATCGCCAGAATCGCCCAGCCGGTCGGCGACAGGACGTCCGGCAGCCAGCCGTTGCCGGTGGCCACGGTGATCAGATTGAGCGGTGCCGCGATGGTCAGCCAGCCGGCCAGCATGGTCAGTGGCCAGACGGTCATCCAGCGGTCACGATCGCTGCGTGGCAGAGCGCGGATCGTGCCGGCACTGGCCAGCAGGGGAACCAGCAGGACGGTCAGCGAGCCGAAGATCAGGACGATGGTCGCCACTTCCCAGTCGAAGGCTGCCGCCACCACCCACCAGCCGATGCCGACCAGGGCGGCAACCGACGGCCAGCCTAGTCGTTGAATCAGCCCGCTTTCGCCCGTCCGCGGCAGGGCCTGCCTCACCGCATAGACAACCAGCCAGAGATAGATCACGGCCCAGATCGCGAAGGCGTAGCCCGCGACCTTCAGGGAGGCGTCGCTGTCGGCGGCAAACTCGGCCGGGCTCTGGCCCCATTGAAGCAGGACCTGCGTCTGGCCGATCACAATGGCGAAGATCGTGGCCGCCAGGACGACCAGCCGGCGGGTCATCTGAGGCGGGGTGGGACGTTCGATCGACATGGCGACTCCGGGTGTGGCGGGGACCAGTACGCGCTCGAACGGCGAGGGTCCAATCGAACCCTGATCGTCGGTCAGTTTGACGCTTTCATCTTGACGGAGGCCGTTCGCCCGCCTCCGATCGGCACATGGCGAATACGGAACAGGGCCACCGCGCCGCGATCGAAGCGGCAGACCGCGCACTTGCCGCGGACCCCCGCGACTTGCGCGCGCTGATCGCCAAGGGGGACGCGCTCGGCGGCCTCGGCGACAGTCGGGCGGCCGCCAGCTTCTACAGCTCCGCCCTGCGCGCCGCCGGCGACGGCGCGGGTCTGGCACCGGCGATCATCGCCGAGCTGCGGCGCGCCCGGGCCGCGGTTCAGGCACAGGCCCAGCAGTTTGAGGCCCATCTGACGAGCAGCCTTGCCAGAGCAGGCTTCAACCCCTCGACCTCAAGCGACCGCTTCGCCCTGTCGCTTGACCTGATGGCCGGGCGAAAGCGTCTGTATCAGCAGGAGCCACGCTTCTATCTGTTTCCCGGCCTGCCACAGATCCAGTTCCAGCCGCGCGAGACCCTGCCATGGCTGGCGTCGGTCGAGGCGGCGACGGGCGAGATTCGCGCCGAGCTTGATGCCCTCCGAGCCGAGCCCGATCTATTCCATCCCTATGTCGAAGCCCGTGCCGATCGGCCGAACTTCAATTCCTCAGGTATGCTTGCCAATCCCGACTGGAGCGCCCTGTTTCTCTGGAAGGACGGTAATGAGCAGCCGGAGATCACGCGGCGCTGTCCGCGTACGATGGCGGCGCTCTCTGAAGTCCCGCTGTGCCGTGTGCCGGGCCGGACGCCGTCGATCCTGTTCTCGAAACTGAAGGCCGGCGCGCGCATCCCTCCGCACCACGGCCTGATCAATACCCGCCTCATCTGTCACCTGCCGCTGATCGCTCCGCCCGGCAGCCGCTTTCGCGTCGGCAATGACGCGCGTGAGTGGCGCGAAGGCCAGGCCTGGGCTTTTGACGACACGATCGAGCATGAGGCGGCCAACGACAGCGGCCAGGATCGTACCATCCTGATCTTCGACGTCTGGAAGCCGGAGATGAACGAGGAGGAACGGGCACTGGTCTCGGCCCTGTTCCAGGCAGTCGATGGCTATGGCGCCGGCGGTCAGGCCTGGGGAGTCTAGGCTCTCACCCGCGCCGCGTCGCCGACGGCCCTTGCCCCCTCCGGCACGTCCCGAGTGACCACCGAACCGGCACCGATCACCGCATCGTCGCCGATGGTGACGCCCGGCAGAATGATGCCCCGCCGCCGATCCGGACTTTCCGGCCGATGGTGACCGGCTTGCCAAACTCCATACCCTCGGCGCGCTCGGCGGCGTCGCGCGGGTGGTCGGCGGTCAGGATCTGCACCCCGGGGTCGATCTGGATCTGGTCGCCGATCTCTACTTCTCAGACGTCCAGGAGGATACAGTTGAAGTTCAGGAACACGCCGCGACCCGGCGGGATGTTCTAGACATATCGCAGTGGAACGGCAGGCGGATGATCGCGCCTTCGCCGACCTCGCCCATCTTCTGGCGTTCGCTCATGACCAGAAGTCGCCCACTGGTCTTCGCCCCCGGGAGATCGACCGACGCGATGCGTCAGGTCAAGTCCGCAAACCGTCTCAGGCGGCGGCGAGGATGCTGCGGAACAGGGTGGCGCCGTCGGCCGAGCCCAGCTCGGCCTCGAAGGCCCGATCCGGGTGGGGCATCATGCCCAGCACATTGCCGCGGGCGTTCTGCAGGCCGGCGATGTCGTTGACCGAGCCGTTGGGGTTGTCGACGTAGCGGAACACCACCTGCCCCTCGCCCTCGATCCGGGCCAGGGTCTCGGCGTCGGCGAAGTAGTTCCCGTCCCCGTTGCCCTGGGTCATGACCACCTCGCGCTGGCCCTGGTAGCCGGCGGTGAAGCGGGTCTGGCCGTTGGCGACCTCGAGCGTGATCGGCTTGCAGACGTACTTCAGCCCGGCGTTGCGCAGCAGGGCACCCGGCAGCATCCCGGCCTCGCACAGGATCTGGAAGCCGTTGCAGATCCCGACCACGGCCACGCCTTCGTCGGCGGCGGCCTTCACCGCCTGCATCACCGGAGACTGGGCCGCCATGGCCCCGCAGCGCAGGTAGTCGCCGTATGAAAAGCCGCCCGGCAGAACGATCAGGTCGAGGCCCGTGGGCAGCCCGGTCTCCTGATGCCAGACCATCTCGACCCTCTCGCCGGTCGATCGTTCGACCGCGACCTTGCAGTCGCGATCACAGTTGGACCCGGGAAAGACGATGACGGCGGCGCTCATGCCGCGGGGCTCTAGCAGGGTTGCGCGCCAAAGTCAGCGGCCCGCGCCATTCAGTGCGCCGGTTCCGACGAGCCCAGTCGACGCTCGATGCTATCGAAGCGGAGTTCGATGCTCCCGAGCCGCGAATAGATGACACTGATGTCCTGTTGTATGGCCAGCTGGTGCCCGCGGATGGCCTGAAGCTCCAGCTTCACCTCGCCGAGCGTGAGGTCCATGCGCTGCGTCTGCTGCTGAATGGTCTTCAGCACCTCGTACATCAGCGCGTTGGTCACCTCTGCCATGCGGAGAGGATAACAGCCCCGAGGCGGGCGGCCAAATCAGCCCCGGTTCTCGTAGACCCCGGTCAGCTGCGCCTTCGCCAGGGTGTGGAAGTGCAGGTTGAAGCCGAAAATGGCCCCCGAATTGTCGGGCGTCACGTCCAGCCGCTCGACGTCCACGGCGAAGACCGTGAAGATGTAGCGATGCGGGCCGTGGCCGGCCGGCGGGGCGGCGCCGCCGAAGCCGGGCGGACCGTAGTCGGTGCGCCCCTCGACCGCCCCGGCCGGAACCGGTCCTCCGGCGGGCAGCTCGGTCACCCCGGCGGGAATGTTGGCCACCGTCCAGTGCCAGAAACCCGAGCCCGTCGGCGCGTCCGGGTCATAGCAGGTGATGGCGAACGACTTCGTGCCTTCCGGCGCACCGGACCAAGCCAGATGCGGCGAGCGGTTGCCGTGGGCATAGACCTGCGCCTCCGGCAGGGTCTCGCCGTCGGCGAAGTCGTCAGAGGTCAGGGTGAAGGTCACGATGCGGGCTCCGTCAGCATCAGGAATAACGACCGGAAAGGGGGCACGGATTCAACCCACCTCGATCCGGTAGCTCTCGATCACGGTGTTGGCGAGCAGCTGCTCGCACATCGTCTTCGCCTCGGCGGCGGGGTCACCCTCTCCCGCGAAGTCGAACTCGATCAGCTTGCCGACGCGCGCATTGGTGACGCCGGGCCAGCCCAGGCCGTTCAGCGCACCCTCGACGGCCTTGCCCTGCACATCCAGGACGCCGGGCTTGAGGAAGACGTGAACCTTGACCTTGGCCATCAGTGCAGCCCCCCCTGGATCACCGTCGGCATGTCCTTCATGATGCCGAGACGACGCGCCACCTCGGCGTAGCTCTCGATGACGTTGCCGAGGTCGCGGCGGAAGCGGTCCTTGTCCAGCTTCTCGCCGGTCGCGACATCCCACAGGCGGCAGCTGTCCGGGCTGATCTCGTCGGCCAGGATGACGCGGCTGAAGTCGTTCTCCCACACCCGGCCGAACTCGATCTTGAAGTCCACCAGGGTGATGCCGACGGCCCCGAACATGCCCGACAGATAGTCGTTCACGCGGACCGTCATGGCGAGGATGTCGTCGATCTCCTGGGTCGTGGCCCAGTTGAAGGCGGTGATGTGCTCCTCCGTCACCATCGGATCGTTGAGCTCATCCTTCTTGTAATAGAACTCGATGATCGAGCGCGGCAGGGGCGTGCCCTCCGGCTGGCCCAGCCGGGTGGCCAGCGAGCCGGCCACGATGTTTCGGCAGACCACCTCCAGCGGGATGATCTCAACCTCACGGATCAACTGCTCGCGCAGGTTCAGCCGCTTGATGAAATGGTTCGTGACGCCGATGCCGTTCAGCCGCGTCATGATGAACTCGCTGATCTTGTTGTTCACCACGCCCTTGCCTTCCAGCGTCGCCTTCTTCTGGGCGTTGAAGGCGGTGGCGTCGTCCTTGAAGTACTGGATCAGCGTCCCGGGCTCGGGCCCCTCGTAGAGGATCTTGGCCTTGCCCTCGTAGAGTTTCTTGCGCTTGACGTTCATTGAGCAGTCCCGTGCGGGGGAGGCGGACCGAAACAAAAACCGCGCGGGCCGAAGACTCGGGTCTCGGCGCGGCGCGGTCCGGAATCGGGCGGCGGGGGTCTTTGTCGAAGATCATTCTAGACGAAGCCTCGCAGCCGCACAAACCATCGCCTGGTCCCTTGCGACCAAAGCGACCGTTCGCGTCATGTTGCGTTCATCCCGGCACCGGCTATAGAGGCGCGCTGGTCCCATCGGGATCCTTGAAGGAGCTTGCGACGCCTATGACCACCTTCGACGATCGGGAAAAGGGCTTCGAAGCCAAGTACGCCCTCGATCAGGACCAGGAGTTCAAGGCCGTCGCCCGCCGCAACCGCCTGCTCGGGCTGTGGGCCGCAGAAAAGATGGGCCTCTCGCCAGAGAGCGCCGAGGAGTATGCGAAGGCCGTCGTCCGCGCCGACTTCGAGCAGCCTGGCGAGGAGGACGTTTTCCGCAAGGTCGACCAGGACTTCCGCGGGGCCGGCCTCCAAGTGTCCGAGGGCGAGATTCGCTCCAAGATGGACGAACTGGGCTCGATCGCCCGCGACCAGATCCGCGCCGGCGAGTAAGCCGGCCTGCCCGACGCCGGGCCCGTGGCGCGCCTGTGGCGAAAAGATCAGGGCCGCGCCCCTCGCGGAGCGCGGCCCTCTCACACCCTTCTGAAGGCTTGTCTCAGTTCGGCATGACGACGGTGTCGATGGCGTGGATCACACCGTTCGAGGCCGCTACATCCGCCTGCACAACGGTGGCGGATCCGCCCTTCTCGTCGGTCAGGGTGATGCTGCCGTCGGCGTTGGCGCGGGCGGTCAGGGTGCCGCCCTCGACGGTGGTCAGGGTGGCCTGGCCACCGCCTGCGGTGATCTGCCCGGCCAGGGTCGCAGCCGACACGCTGCCCGGGACGACGTGGTAGGTCAGCACGCCGGTCAGGGCGCTGCGCTGCCCGGGCTGCAGCAGGGCCTGCAGGTCGGCCGCCGGGATCTTCGCGAAGGCGGCGTTGGTCGGGGCGAACACGGTGAACGGCCCGGTGCCCTGCAGCGTCTCGACCAGACCGGCGGCCTGAACAGCAGTCACCAGGGTGGAAAAGTCGGCGTTACCCGAGGCGACGGCGACGACATCGCCCGCCGGGGTGGCGGCGGCGTCGGCGGCAGCCTCCTCAGCGGCCGGAGCTTCGGCGGCCGGTTCGGCATTGTTGCAGGCGGCGAGGCCCATAAGGGCGGCGGCGGACACGGCGACGAGCGCTCGGGCGCGGGTGATCTTCATGGCGTCTCTCCTGACAGGCCCCTCGAAGGCGGGACTGCGGAAGGGTACGTCCGATCACGACTTCGGGATGCGTCCGTGAGGTCGCGTGCGTCATGCCGCCGCAAGCGTCGCAGGCGGCCGGCCAGGTCAGCTCCGCCCGAACACCCGCTGGAACACCGTGTCCACGTGCTTGGTGTGGTAGCCCAGATCGAACAGCGTCTCGAGCTGGTCGTGCGGCAGGGTCACGCGCGCATCGGCCTTGAGGAGGTCGAGAAAGATCCCCTCCCCGCGCCACACCTTCATGGCGTTCTCCTGCACCGCCGCATAGGCGTCCTCGCGGCTGACGCCAGCCTGGGTCAGGGCCAGCATGACCCGCTGCGAGAACACCAGGCCGCCGAGACGATCGAGGTTGCGCTGCATGGTCTTCGGGTAGACGAGGAGGCGCTCGATCACGCCCGCCAGCCGGTGCAGGGCGAAGTCGAGATGGATGCTGGCGTCCGGGCCGATGCCGCGCTCGACCGATGAGTGGCTGATGTCCCGCTCGTGCCAGAGGGCGACGTTCTCCAGCGCCGGCATGACCGCCGAGCGCACCAGCCGGGCGAGGCCGGTCAGGTTCTCGGTCAGGATCGGGTTGCGCTTGTGCGGCATTGCCGACGAGCCCTTCTGCCCCTTGTCGAAGAACTCCTCGACCTCCAGCACCTCGGTACGCTGCAGGTGGCGAATCTCGGTCGCCAGCCGCTCCACCGAGCTGGCCACCACGGCGAGCGCCGCGAACCAGGCGGCGTGACGGTCCCGCGGGATCACCTGGGTAGACACCGGCTCGACCGCGAGCCCCATCTTCTCCGCCACATAGGCCTCAACGGCGGGATCGACATTGGCGAAGGTGCCGACGGCCCCGGAGATGGCGCAGGTGGCGACCTCCTCGCGCGCCGCTCCCAGACGCCGCCGCGCACGCTGGAACTCGGCGTGGAAGCTCGCCAGCTTCAGGCCGAAGGTCACCGGCTCGGCGTGAATGCCGTGGCTGCGGCCGACGCAGAGGGTCAGCTTGTGCTCGAAGGCCCGGGTCTCCAGCGCCGCCAGCACCCGGTCGACGCCGGCGATCAGCAGATCGGTCGAGTGCGCCATCTGCACGGCGAGGCAGGTGTCAAGCACATCCGACGACGTCATGCCCTGGTGCAGGAAGCGCGCCTCGTCACCAACGATCTCCGCGACGTGGGTCAGGAAGGCGATCACGTCATGCCTGGTCGTGCGCTCGATCTCGTCGACCCGGTCGGCGTCGAACACGGCACCCTCGCCCTTGCGCCAGATGGCGTCAGCGGCCTCCTTGGGAATCACGCCCAACTCAGCCATCTTCGTGGCCGCGTGCGCCTCGATCTCGAACCAGATGCGGTACTTGGTGTCCTGCGACCACAGGGCGACGGCTTCGGGGCGGGCGTAGCGGCTGATCATGGCGGCCCGTAAAGGCGCGGTCGCGACGCGAGTCAAGGAAAGGCGGCCCCAATGCGGCTCATCATCGGCAACATGATCTCCTCGACCTGGTCGCTGCGGCCCTGGCTGGTGCTGCGCAAGGCCGGACTGGATCCGGAGCTGGTCGAGGTTCCGCTCGATGGCGACGGGTGGAAAGCCCGGCTTCAGGAGCTGTCGCCGACCGGCAAGGTGCCGCTGCTGGAGGTGGACGGTCAGCTGATCCCGGACTCGCTGGCCATCTCCCTATGGTGCGCCGACCGCCACCCGGACAAGGGCCTCTGGCCGACCGATCCGGCGGCCCGGGCCCAGGCCTTCGCCGTCACCTGCGAGATGCACTCCGGGTTCACCGCCCTGCGCACCGAGGGCTCCATGGGCATGGACGCCCACGGAGTGCTGCACACCATGTTCGGCCCGGACCGGGCCCCGCCCCCGTCGAGCCCGGCCGTGGAGGCCGATGTGAAGCGGCTGGTCGACATCTTCCGGAGCCATCGTACCCGCTTAGGCGCCGGCGGCCCGTATCTGTTCGGCGACTGGTCGATCGCCGACGCCTTCTTCACCCCGGTCGCCACCCGCTTCCGCCACTACCAGATCGACCTCGCGGCCCACGGCGATGACGGGACCGCGGCGGCCTATTGCGCGACCCTGCTGGCGGACCCGCTCGTCGCTGAATGGAAGGCGCGCGCGGGCGTGGCCTGAGGCGCCCGGGTGGCATTCCGCCCTCTCGCCGCCGGGACCGCCCTCGCCAAAGGGACACCCTCTTCCTCGATCCACGGACCGCCCCATGAGACTTGGAACGCCGCTCTCGCCCTCGGCCACCCGCGTCATGCTCCTCGGGGCAGGCGAACTTGGAAAGGAAGTCGCCATCGAGCTGCAACGGCTCGGAGTCGAGGTGATCGCTGTCGACCGCTACGCCGACGCCCCGGCCATGCAGGTGGCCCACCGCGCCCATGTGATCGCGATGACCGACCCTGCCGCGCTGCGAGCGGTGATCGCCGCCGAGCGCCCGCACCTCATCGTGCCGGAGATCGAGGCGATCGCCACCGAGGTGCTGGCCGAGATAGAGGCGGCGGGCACGACCGTGATCCCGACCGCGCGCGCGACGCAACTCACCATGAACCGCGAGGGGATCCGACGGCTGGCGGCCGAGGAGCTGGGCCTGCCGACCAGCCCCTACGCCTTCGCGGGCTCGGCCGAGGGGCTGGCCGCCGGGGCCCTGGCAGTCGGCTATCCCTGCTTCGTCAAGCCGGTGATGTCCTCGTCCGGCAAGGGCCAGTCTTGTGTCGAGACGCCCGACGCGATCGCCGACGCCTGGGCCTATGCCCAGTCGGCGGGGCGGGTCGACACCGCCCGCGTGATCGTCGAGGGCCGCATCGCCTTCGACTTCGAGATTACCCTCCTGACCGTGCGCAGCGTGCGCAACGGAGCGGTGCTCACCGACTTCTGCGACCCGATCGGCCACCGCCAGGTGAAGGGTGACTATGTCGAGAGCTGGCAGCCTCAGCCGATGAGCCCGACGGCGCTGGCGACGGCGCAGGACATCGCCGGTCGGGTCACCGAAGCGCTGGGAGGCCTCGGCGTGTTTGGCGTCGAGCTGTTCGTGAAGGGCGACGAGGTCTGGTTCTCGGAGGTGTCGCCGCGCCCGCACGATACGGGCCTCGTCACACTGGCGACCCAGACCCAGAGCGAGTTCGCCCTGCACGCCCGCGCCATCCTCGGCCTGCCGGTGGATGTCACACGCCGCGACACCGGGGCCAGTGCGGTCATCTATGGCGGGCTGGAGGCCAGGGGCATCGCGTTCGAGGGGGTGGCCGAGGCGCTGGCGTTGCCGGGCACCGACCTGCGCCTGTTCGGCAAGCCGGAGAGCTTCGCGCAGCGGCGAATGGGCGTAGCCACCGCCCGGGCGGACACCGTGGCAACGGCGCGGGCGCGCGCGGCCGAGGCGGCCGGGCGAGTGCACCCGGTAGCGGGCTGAAGCCGGATCAGCCCTCGATCTCGACCACCTCGACGCGGGCCCCGTTCAGCACCAGAGCGATCTCGCCGCGCTTCAGCTTCAGCGCATCCTCGCCGAACAGCTGGCGCCGCCAGCCGGTCAGGGCCTCGACATCGGCGTCATCGCTGACGGCAATCTTCTCGAGGTCAGCCACAGTGGCGATCAGCCTGGAGGCGACGCCCGCATTGTCGCTCTTGGCCTTGAGCAGCACCTTCAGCAGCTCGACCACCGAGGGCGGTGCCGGCTGATTGTGGCGCGGCCGGTCCAGCTTGGGTGCATGGGCCTCGGGGTCCGTCAGCGCGTCCTTCAGCGCCTCGGCAAGCTCCAACCCCAAGCGCGAGGCACCGAAGCCCTTGGGCACGGAGCGCAGACGGTTGAAGGCGTCCGGGTCGGTCGGTCCCTGGGTGGCGATCTCGTCGATCGCCTCGTCCTTGAGGATGCGGCCGCGCGGCTGGTCGCGTTCCTGGGCCGTGCGCTCGCGCCAGACGGCCGTGGCCACGAACGCCGCCAGATACTTCGCCGTATGCCGCTTCGGCTTGAGCCGTTTCCAGGCGTTATCCGGCGTTGTGTCGTAGAGGGCCGGATCGGTCAGCCCCTTCATCTCCGACATGACCCAGTCGAGCCGGCCTTCCTTGTGCAGCCGCTCGCGGAGTTTCGGATAAAGGGCCGCGAGGTGGGTCACGTCGCCGAGAGCGTAGACCAGCTGGGCCTCCGACAGGGGACGCCTGGCCCAGTCGGTGAAGCGGCTGCCCTTGTCGACCTCGACCTTGATCATCTGGCGCACCAGCGAGTCATAGGCAACCTGCTCGCCGAAGCCGGCGGCCATGGCGGCGACCTGGGTGTCGAACAGCGATGCCGGCATGGCTCCGAGGCGGACGAAGATCTCCACGTCCTGGCGACAGGCGTGGAACACCTTGACGATGCGCGGGTCCCGCAACAGGGCGAGGAACGGCTCAAGGTCGAGCCCCTCGGCCATCGGGTCGATGATCCCGGCTTGATCCGCGGACGCCGCCTGGATCAGGCAGAGGCGCGGCCAATAGGTGGTCTCGCGCATGAACTCGGTGTCGACGGCGATGAACGGCGCCTTGGCCAGCTCTGCACAGAACGCGACGAGAGCTTCGTCGGTGGTGATCGTCTTCATTCGGATGCTATAGCCCCGCCGAGCGCCGTCGTGGCAAGAGGCCCGACGGATTTCCGCCGCATGATTCCGGATCGCGACCGATGAGCGACACCCCCTTCCCCCGCCCCGGCGGCCTGACTTACGCCGATGCGGGCGTGGACATTGACGCGGGCGAGATGCTGGTGGACGCCATCAAGCCGCTGGCGAAATCCACGGCGCGACCGGGCTCGGAGCCCTCGCTGGGCGGCTTCGGGGCCCTGTTCGACCTGAAGGCGGCCGGATTCGTCGATCCGCTGGTAGTGACCACCACCGACGGCGTCGGCACCAAGCTGAAGATCGCCATCGAGACCGGCCGGCACGACGGCGTCGGCGTCGATCTGGTCGCCATGTGCGTCAACGACCTGCTGGCCCAGGGTGCCGAGCCGCTGCTGTTCCTGGACTATTTCGCCACCGGCCGGCTGGAGATCGACTCGGCCCGCCGGGTCATCGCCGGGATCGCCGAGGGCTGCCGTCAGGCCGGCTGCGCCCTGGTCGGCGGCGAAACGGCCGAGATGCCGGGCATGTACGCCGGCGGCGACTATGACCTCGCCGGCTTCTCCATGGGCGCGGTCGAGCGCGGCCACGCCCTGCCTTATCTTGACCGTCAGTCGCGCGGCGACCTGATCATCGGCATCGCCTCGTCCGGGCCGCACGCCAACGGCTATTCGCTGATCCGCAAGATCGTCCAGGCCTCGGGCCTCAGCTGGGGCGACGACGCGCCCTTCGCCCGCGACCATTCGCTGGCCCAAGCGTTGATGACCCCGACCCGCATCTATGTGAAGCCGGTGCTGCCGCTGATGAAGGCCGGGCTCGTCAAGGGTGCCGCTCACATCACCGGCGGCGGCCTGATCGAAAACCCGCCGCGCTGCATTTCGCCAGGTCTGAAGGCCGAGTTCGACTGGGACGCCTGGCCGCTGCCGCCGGTGTTTCGCTGGCTGGCCGAGACCGGCGGGGTCGAGGCCCACGAGATGCGCCGCACCTTCAACTGCGGCGTCGGCTTCATCCTGGTGGCGGCACCCGAGAACGCAGAGGCTGTGCTGGCAGCCTTGCTCAACGCCGGCGAAGCCGCTTTCGTTTGCGGCCAGCTGACCGCCGCCTGAGCGACCGCCGCCCCGCCCCCGGGGCGGCAAGTTGAGGAGTTGACCTGATGCGCCGACCGACCGCCGCCGCCCTCGCCCTTATGGCCATGAGCGGCGCAGCCAGGGCCCAGACTGCCGCCGCGCCGGAACAGCCGCTGACGCGACGGCTGACAACGGAGATCTCGATGGCGGCGAGGTCGATAGCCCCTCGCGCAACCTTGCCCGCTTCATCGACTCGGTGGCCGACCGCCACATGACCAGATTCGATGTCGAGGTGATCTACCGCACAGACCGCTTCAGCCGCGACGGTGACGAGGTCGAATTCCTGCGCGCAGGCTATCCGGACAACGACTTCTTCGGGGTCTCGGCCACCGGCGAGGGCGACTGGGAAAGCCCGGTCGTGTTCCCCGGCGATCCGGGCGACTTTCATGCCGCCGACCCCCCCGCTACGGATGCGCCCTGAACCGGTTCCGGTCGCCGTCCTGATCTCGGGCGGCGGCTCCAATCTGGCGGCGATCCTCGCGGCCGCGCGCGCGCGCGGCTGCCCCTACCGCGTCGCTGTGGTGGTCTCGAACCGGCCCGAAGCCGGCGGACTGGCCCATGCCGCCGCCGCAGGCGTGCCGGTGGAGGTGGTCGATCATCGCCCCTTCGCCGGCGACCGGGCTTGCCATGAACGCGAGATCGAGGCGCGGCTGCGGGCCCATGGCGTCGAGCTGGTCGTCCTCGCCGGCTACATGCGCGTGCTCACGCCCTGGCTGGTCGAGCGCTGGGCCGGGCGCATGCTCAACATCCACCCGTCGCTGCTGCCCAAGTATCCGGGGCTGGACACCCACGCCCGGGCGATCGCGGCGGGCGATGCAGAGGCGGGGTGCACGGTTCATGTGGTGACGGCCGGGGTGGACGAGGGCCCTGTCCTCGACCAGGCGCGGGTGCCGATATTGCCGGAGGACACGGCCGAGACGCTCGCCGCGCGGGTACTGGCCGCCGAGCACCGGCTCTACCCCGCCGCGCTGGCGCGGGTCGCCGCCGACCTGCGGACATGACAAGGCCCGCGACCGGTTGCCGACCGCGGGCCCGATCTTGCGTCAACCGATAAGGATCAGCCGACGATCTGGTCTTCGGTGAAGAACTGGGCGATCTCGATCTTCGCGTTCTCGAGGCTGTCCGAGCCGTGCACCGAGTTCTCACCGATCGACAGGGCGAACAGCTTGCGGAGCGTGCCCTCGGCGGCCTGCTCCGGGTTGGTCGCGCCCATGACCTCGCGGTAACGGGCCACGGCATTCTCGCCCTCGAGCACCTGTATCACGACCGGCTCGGCGATCATCTGCTCAACCAGCTCGCCGTAGAACGGGCGCTCGGCGTGGACGGCGTAGAAGGTCTTGGCCTGGTCGGTGGTCAGCTTTACGCGACGCTGGGCGACGATGCGCAGGCCGGCGTCCTCGATCACGGCGTTGATCTTGCCGGTCAGGTTGCGGCGGGTGGCGTCCGGCTTGATGATCGAGAAGGTGCGTTCGGTCATGGGATGACTTCTTGGGTGGGAGTTTGAAGGTCGCGGGCTTATAGACGCGGCCCTTCGCCTTTCCAACCCGCCGTGATCAGCAGGCGATCGCCTTGACGTGCCCGAGGGCGGCATAGTCGAGAATGGCCTGATCCCGGGTCACCAGCGTCAGGTCATGGACCCGCGCCGTGGCGATCAGCATGCGGTCGGCCGGATCCCGATGCAGGGGCTCGGGCAGGCCGGCAATGCTCAGCATCAGATCGGCATCAAGCGGCAGCGTCATCGAACGGGTCACCGCAATGGCGTCGTGGAACCAGTCGGTGAGGCTGCGCCCCAGGAGGGTGGCCACACCGGGCTTGCGGATGATCATGCCCAGTTCCCAAGCTGTCGCCGCCGATACGAAGAGACTTCTCGCGACCACCGCGTCGTTGACGCGCGACCGCGCCTCCGCATCGAACGGCTCGTTGAGGACGACCCGGATCAGGGCGTGGGTGTCCAGCAGAAGCCCGCCCCTCAATCCTCGAGCCCCATGTCCTGCTGGACCGTGCGGCCGAAGACCTGCTCGTAGATCGGCTTGTCCAGGTTGATTTCCGGGCTGATGACCAGCGACCCCCTCATCGATCCCCACATGCTGTCCGGGCTCCAGGCCTCGTCAGCGGCGGGGGTCGGGCCGGTCAGCACCCCGACCGCCTCGCCGCGCTTGGTAATGCGCACGCTTTTGATGGCACCCGATTTGACGCGGTCCAGCAGCTCCAGGCACTTGGCCTTGAACTCGGTCGCCGTTATGACGACCTCTCCCGTGACATGGTCATGTGTCATGACTGGTCATTGTGAAATGACCAGTTCGAAAGTCAACGCCTCCGCATGCTCCAGATCACCAACCTGACCTACAATGCCTGGGGCCGGGCGTTCCTCGACAGCGCCTCCGTCAGCCTGCCGCCGGGTGCCAAGGTGGGGCTGGTCGGCCGCAACGGCATCGGAAAGTCGACCCTGTTCAAGCTGATCCTCGGCGAGCTGCAGGCCGGCGGGGACGAGATCAGCCTTCCGCGCGCCGCCCGAATCGGCTCGGTTGACCAGGAGCACCCGGCGACCCCGGTCAGCGTGCTCGAGACCATCCTTGAGGCCGACGTCGAGCGGCACACGCTAACGAAGCGGCTGGAGACCGCCGAGCCGGAGGAGATGGGCGAGATCTGGGCCCGGCTGATCGAGATCGACGCCGAGGCGGCACCGGCGAAGGCGTCCGAGATTCTCGTCGGCCTCGGCTTCAGCCAGGAGGACCTGCACCGGCCGATGGCCCACTTCTCCGGCGGCTGGCGCATGCGCGTGGCCCTGGCGGCCGCCCTGTTCGCCGAGCCGGACATGCTGCTGCTTGACGAGCCGACCAACTACCTCGACCTCGAAGGTGCCCTGTGGCTCGAGGCGCGGCTGAAGAAGTATCCTCACACAGCCCTGATCATCAGCCACGACCGCGAACTGCTGAACGGGGTGTGCTCCCACATCCTGCACCTTTCGAACCGCAAGCTCGACCTCTACACCGGCAACTACGACACCTTCGAGCGGACCCGGGCCGAGCGGCTGCGTCTGCTGGAGGCCAGCCGGTCGAAGCAGGAGGCCGAACGGGCGCACCTTCAGAAGTTCATCGACCGCTTCAAGGCCAAGGCCTCCAAGGCCGCCCAGGCCCAGTCACGGGTCAAGCGGCTGGAGAAGATGCAGCGCATCGAGCTGCCACCCGAGGAGCGCGTCGCGCCCTTCGTCCTGCCCTCGCCCGAGAAGCCCCTGCCCCCGCCGCTGATCCGACTGGAGAAGGCCACGGTCGGCTACGAACCCGGCAGGCCGATCCTGAAGTCTCTCAACCTGCGGATGGACCTCGACGACCGCATCGGCCTGCTGGGCGTCAACGGGGCCGGCAAGTCGACCTTCGCCAAGCTGATCGCCCGGGCCCTGACCGTCGAGACCGGCGAGTTCCACCGCGACGGCAAGATGCGCGTCGGCTGGTTCCACCAGCACCAGATCGAGGCGATGGACCCGGAGGACACGCCGCTGCAGATCATACGGCGGGCCATGCCGGACGCCAGCGAGTCCAGCCGCCGCTCGCGCCTCGCCCAGTTCGGCCTGCCGTTCGAGAAGCAGGAAACGAAGGTCGCGGCCCTGTCCGGCGGCGAGCGCGCGCGGCTGCTGCTCAACCTGGTGGCCATGGATGCGCCGCACATCCTGATCCTCGACGAGCCGACCAACCACCTCGACATCGACAGCCGCGGGGCCCTGCTGGACGCGCTGAACCAGTACACCGGGGCGGTAATCCTGATCACCCACGACCGCTCGCTGATGGAGCTGGTCGCCGACCGGCTGTGGCTGGCGGCCGACGGCACGGTGAAGCCTTTCGACGGCGACATGGATGACTATGCGAAGTTCGTCCTAGACCGGGCGAAGCGGGTCGGAATGAAGCCGAGCCAGGCGCGGGACGCCCCCGCCGCCGAGCCGGCCGCCGCCCCCGCCCCGTCCGCGCCGGCACCGGCGGGGCCAAGGCCGAAGGGCCCCTCCGCCTCGACCTTGCGCCATGCGGCGAAGAAGGCGGAGGAGAAGATGGCCGGCCTCACCGCCGAGATCGCTGCGCTGGACGTCGCCCTCGCCAAGGCCGCGGTGGAACAGCCCGGCAAGCTGGCCGAGCTGTCGCGCAAGCGGGCGGCGACCCAGGAGGCGCTGGACGCGGCCGAGGCGGCCTGGCTCGAAGCGGCCGAGGCCGCCGAAACCGCGTGAGGACGACATGAGCGAGATCCGGCTGAGCCGTGAGGAAACTGCCCTGGCCGTGTCCCGCCTGCAGGGTTGGTTCCGGGACGAGCTGGAGCAGGACCTCGGCCGGCTGCCCGCCGAGATGCTGCTCGACTTCATCGCCCGCGAGGTCGGCCCGGTCTTCTACAACCGCGGCCTCTACGACGCCCAGGCCGTGCTGGCCGCCCGCATCGAGGACGTCAACGAGGCGATCTACGGCCTGGAGAAGAAGGGCGGCGGGCGCTGAGCCTCAGCCGCACTTCACCTCGCGCACCACGCCGGTATCCCGGTCGTAAAGGATGTTCAGCCGACCCGGATTGTAGTCCATCGTCACCGGACAGGTGGTGCAGGTGACGCGCCAGGTCGCACCCGCCGGCGTCGGCGGGATCTCGCTTCGCGGCCGGCCGACAAGATGGACATACCGCACCGGCTGGCACTGGCTGGCGTCGCCGCCGGCGTCATGGATGATCTCACCGGGCGGTGCCGACGTCGGCGCGCAGGCGGCGAGGGCGAGGACGATGCCGGCGGCGGCGAGCCCGGTCAGACGCATGGGGAAACCCTCCTCAGCCACAGCGCACCTCGGTGACGCGGCCGGTCTGCTGGTCGTAGAAGATGTTCAGCCGGTAGGGTGAATAGTCCTCGGTCACCGGGCAGGTGGTGCAGGTGACCCGGCGGTTGACGACATCCACCGGCACCGGAATGTCGGTGCGCGGCCGCCCCACCAGCCACTGCAGCTCGCCGGCGCGGCAGATATCGGCGTCGAGCGTCGGCAGGCGCGAGCCTGCTGCAGGCCGGGCTGCCGCCTCGGCCACGATCTCCGGCACCGGGCCGGTGGCTGCCGTGGGTGCCAGGCCGGTCGCTCCGCCGCCGCAGGCCGCGAGACCTGCCGTCAGCAGCCCGATCAGGCCGCCTTTTCCCAGCGCCCTTCCGGCGACTGCTTCCAGTAAGCCAGGGTCGCCCCGGCCGCCTTCATCTCGCGCCAGCGCGCCCGCGCGGCCGTCAGCGCCGTCTCGTCCTGTCCGTCGAAGATGATGAAGCACCGCTCGTACTCCTGCGTCTCGCCCGGTTCTGCCCCGTCAAGAATGAACAGCGCCTGAGCGCCATTCAGGTTCTCGCCGGTTTCGCTCAACAGGATCGGCTGGCGATCGGCGTGGAGTTCATCGGCCCGGCCGTGGGCGAGAAAGCTTTCGTCCCGCCAGGTCCAGAGCAGGGGATCGATCTGCTCCAGCCGCCCGGCCGGTCCCTTGACCAGCGCCCGCCAGCCGCGCCCGAGGGTCTTCTCAAGCAGTCCCGGCAGCACCTCATCGAGGGACGACCGCTCAAGGTGGTAGAACCAGATTTCGCAAACGGCAGCGGTCATGGCGCAAGCGTATCAGCCCCGACGGCGGACGCCAGCTTTCCCCTCAAGGGGGGAAGGAATTCGAAACGGCACCTCCGCAGCCTCAGTCCTCGTAGGCATCCTGCACCATGCGGTCGAGCAGGCGTACGCCCCAGCCCACCGCCCCGTCAGGCACCGTCGGCCGCTGGCTGTCCTTGACCCAGGCGGTCGGGGCGATGTCGAGGTGGGCCCACGGCACGCCGTTGGTGAAGCGCTGCAGGAACAGGGCCGCGGTGATCGACCCACCGTCGCGACCAGCCGAGTTGCGCATGTCGGCCTGCTTCGAGTCCATGATCTTGTCGTACTGGGCCGGCATCGGCATGCGCCAGACGTTCTCGCCGACCTTCGAAGAGGCGGCGAGGATGTTGTCGGCCAGCTCGTCACTGTTGGAGAACAGGCCGGCGTAGTCGAGGCCGAGCGAGATGATCATGGCCCCGGTCAGGGTCGCCAGATCGACCATGAACTTCGGCTTGAAGCGCTCCTGGGTGTACCAGAGGGCGTCGCCCAGCACGAGGCGGCCCTCGGCGTCGGTGTTGATCACCTCGACCGTCTGGCCCGACATGGAGACGACGATGTCGCCCGGGCGCTGGGCGTTGCCGTCAGGCATGTTCTCGACGAGCCCGAGCACACCGACAGCGTTGACCTTGGCCTTGCGCCCGGCCAGGGCGTGCATCAGGCCGGCGACCGCGGCGGCACCGCCCATGTCCCAGATCATGTCCTCCATGCCCTGGGCCGGCTTGATAGAGATGCCGCCGGTATCGAAGCAGACGCCCTTGCCGACGAAGGCGAGCGGGGCCTCGCCCGCCGTGCCGCCGTCCCAGCGCATCACCGCCAGCTGGCTCTCGCGCACGCTGCCCTGGCCGACGCCGAGCAGCAGGCGCATGCCCAGCTTATCCATCTCGGCCTCGCCGAGGATCTCGACCTTGAGCCCCAATGGCTCCAGTGCCTTGACCCGGCGGGCGAATTCGGCCGGGTACAGGACATTGGCCGGCTCGGCGACCAGATCACGCGCGAAGTGCACCGCCTCGGCCACGGCCTGCATCGGCGCATAGGCGGCGCGCGCGGCCTCCACATCGCCGGTGACGATGCGCACCGTCTTCACCGACGGCAGTTTCTCGGGCTTCTGCCTGGTCAGATACCTGTCGAAGCGATAGGCGGCGAGCTGGATCGCAAATCCGGCGCGCGCGGCCTGCGACGGGCCGAGGTGCGACAGGTCGATGGCCAGCACCGCGCCGCCCGAGGTCTTGACCGCCTGATACGCCTGACCGGCCGCTGTCTCGAGCGCGAGATCGTCGAACTTGTCCGCCGCCCCGGCACCGGTGAGCAGGACGTGGCCCGCCGCGACCCCGGGGGCCGCGAGCACCGACAGGGTCGAGCGCGCTCCGCCAGTGAAACGGCTCGAAGACAGGGCCCGGGCGAGGGCCCCACCCGCGGCGGCGTCCACGGTCGCGGCCGGACCTTTGAAGACTTCACCATCATGCACCAGCAGGGCGAGGATGTCGGCGGGACCGGCGTCGGCAGCAAACTCGATAGTGATCAACGGACACTCCAACCCGGGCTCGCCGGGCACTATTGTGGACTCGATATCCGGATCCCGGGCTGTCGCGGGACGCTGGAACACGTGTTACATGCGCCGGTCCGCCCGCCATCGCAACCTCTTGGGCCTGCGTATTCCGCAGCGTCATTTCGCCTCCTGCATGAAGCTCCTCCAGCGATACCTTCTGCGCCAGCTGACGCTGCCCACGGTGGCCGCGGCCGGCTCGCTGGCGGCCATCGCCCTGCTCAGCCAGAGCCTTGAGCGGCTTGAGATCATCGTCGAGCGCGGCCAGAGCCTCGTGGTGATGCTGAAGCTGACACTGCTGGCTCTGCCGGAGCTGATCTCGGTGATCCTGCCGATCGCCTTGCTGGTCGGTGCCCTGACCGCCCTGACCCGGCTGCAGCGCGAGCAGGAGCTGACCGCCGCCTTCGCCGGGGGGTTGACCCGCTGGCAAGCGTTGCGGCCGGCGCTGAGCATCGCCGCCATTGCCGCTGGCATTGGCCTGCTTAGCAATGTCTGGCTGCAACCTTGGGCACAGCGCGAGGCCCGGGACACCGTCTTTTCGATCCGCAGCGACCTTGCCGCCCTGTTGGTGGAGGAGGGCCGCTTCGTCCAGGGGCCGGACGGTCTGACGGTCTATGCCCAGCAGATCGAGCAGAACGGCCTGCTCAAGAACCTCTTCATCTACCTTCAGCGCGGGGACAACGTGACCACCTGGGACGCCCAGGAGGCGCGGTTCTCGCGGGTCGACGGCGCGCCTATCCTCACCCTGATCGGCGGCTCGATGCAGCGCTACTCCCCGGACGGCGTTCTGACCTTGCTGTCCTTCGACCGGCTGCCGTTCGACCTGTCGCCCTATGTGCCGGAATCGCAGACCGTGCGGTACAGGCCGTCCGACCTTTGGCTGACCCAGCTGCTTTGGCCCACGCCGGATCTGGTCCGGACCGTGGGGCCCCGCCCCGAGCTTGCGGCAGAGGGGCATGCGCGTCTCGCCTCGCCGCTCTACAGCTTCACGGCCATGAGCCTCGCCCTGTGGGCCATTCTGGGCGGTGCCTTCAGCCGCACCGGCTATGGCCTGCGCATCGCCCGCGCGGCCGGGGCCTTCCTGGTTGTGCGCGTCGCCGGTTACGGCCTCGTCGCCGCCGCCACGTGGAACCCCTGGCTGAACCTGCTCCAGTATCTGCTGCCCGCGGGTGTGGCCCTGCTGGCCACCCGGGCGCTGTTCCTCGAGCTGAAGCCGCGGCGGGCTTACACTTCCTGGCGTCGCAAGCTGCTGCCCGCGGGGCGCGCCCCGGCATGACGGCCCTGCTCCGCTGGCGGCCAGGCCGCATCGAACGCTATGTACTGTTGCAGACCCTGAGGGCGCTCGGATTGGCCCTTGCCGTCATCGGCGGACTTATCATGCTGATCGACTACGTCGAGATCAGCCGCGGCGTCGGCGACGACGCGGAGCTATCCGGCCTGCGCATCTTCGGCCTGATGTTGGTAAAATCGCCGGCGGTGATCCTGCAGCTGTTGCCGTTCGTCTTCCTGTTCGGCACGCTCGGGGCCTACATTGCGCTCAACCGGCGCAGTGAACTGATCGCCATGCGCGCCTCGGGCGTCTCGGCCTGGCGCTTCGTGCTGCCTTCGGCGGCGCTGGCCTTCGTCATCGGCCTCCTCACCGTGACGGCGCTCGGCCCGATGGCCGCCTCCGCCGACGGCCTGTGGCAGCGGGAAAGGACGCGCCTGAGCGGCTCGACCCCGGGCGAGCGGCAGGAGGCCGTTTGGCTGCGCGAGGGTGACAATGGTCGCCAGGTGATCATTCGCGCCGCGGGACAGGATCGCACCGCCGGCCGGCTGCTGGACGTGGCCTTCTTCATCTACACGGTCGGCTCCGACGGCACCCGAGCCTTCTCCGAGCGAATCGATGCGGCCTCCGCGACCCTGTCGGCCGGTCGCTGGCGGCTGGTCGACGCCGTCGGTGCCCAGGTCGGGCAGCGTGCCGTGAGCTACCAGACGCTCGACCTGCCCTCGTCCCTGGCTGACGAGGAGGCGTTCGAACGGTTCGCCCGCCCGCAGTCCACGCCGTTCTGGTCCCTGTGGCGACAGATCCAGCGCATCGAGCAGGCCGGCTTCTCCTCGACCGCCTACCGGCTCCGCCTGCACCAGCAACTTTCGTTGCCCCTCACCTTCGCGGCCATGGCGGTGCTCGCCGCCGCCTTCTCCTTGCGCCTGATGCGGCTCGGCGACCTGGCCCGGATGAGCGCCGCCGCGGTGGTGCTCGGCTTCGGCTTCTTCTTCCTCAACCAGTTTTCGCAGGCGCTCGGCGCGGCCGAGGTGGTGCCGCCATTCGTGGCCGCCTGGCTACCGCCGGCACTTGCGGCCCTCGCGGCGAGCACCTTGCTGATCTATACCGAAGACGGCTAGGGGCTGTCCGCCTGACAGGACGGAAGGTGCCATGAGGCTTTCGGGTTCACCAGCGGGATACGGCCTGAAGCGCGCGCTCGCCTCGGGCGCGGCGGCGCTGGCCCTCGCCGCCCCGGCGCTGGCCCAGTCGCCAGGGCCGCCGACGCCCGCCGCCGGACCGGACGGCCTGCCGCCCGGAGCGATCTATCTGGACGCCGACCACGGCGGTCGTGACGCCAGCGGTGCCATCATCGCCGCCGGCGATGTCGAGCGGGCGCTCCTGCGCGTCGACGGCCGCACCCTGCGCGCCCGCAGCCTGACCTACGACCCGGCCAGTGGCCTCGGCAGCGCCGAGGGCGAGGTCGAGCTGATCGACTCCGACGGCGCGGCCGTCTATGCCAGCCGCGTCGAACTGGAGGGTGGCCTGCAGGCCGGCGTGGCGGTCGATTTCGCCACCCGGCTGGCCAACGGGGCCAGTCTCATGGCCGCCACCGCCGTGCGTCGCTCGCCCACCGTCAACGAGCTCAGCTATGCCCTGTTCAGCCCCTGTCCCCTGTGCGCCGGCGAGGGCAAGGTCGCCATGCCAGTCATCTCGGTCTCGGCCGAGCAGGTCGTCCAGGACGAGGTGCGGCGGGCGATCGTCTACCGCAACGCCGTGTTCCGGGTGAAGGACGTGCCGGTGTTCTGGCTGCCGGTATTCGCCCACCCCGATCCGACGGTGGAGCGCGCCTCCGGCTTCCTGACGCCGTCGATCAACTACGATCGCGGCGGCCGCGGCCTGTCGGTCGAGACACCCTATCTCTTCGTGGTGTCGCCGTCCGAGGACTGGCTCATCAGCCCCCAGATCAACAGCGAGATCGCGCCCCTGTTGAACCTGCAGTGGCGGCGGCGCTTTGCCGACGGTGTCGTGGTCGCCCGCGGCGGCTACACCTACGAACGCAACTTCGGCGATTTCGACCTCGACGGCGATGGCCGCATCGAGCGCGACGTCCGCTTCGGCCCGCAGGACAACCGCAGCTACCTCCTGGCGTACGGGGCGTTCGACCCCGATGGGCCCTGGCGCTGGGGCTTCACCGCGGAGCGGACCTCGGACAAGACCCTGTTCGACCGCTACGATATCGAGACGCCCTATCAGGACAACGGCCTCTACTACGGCGACCAGCGGCGGCTGATCAGCCAACTCTACGCCGAGCGCCAGACCGAGCGCAGCTATCTGTCGGTCGCCGCCTTCGCCCTGCAGTCCCTGCGCGTGCGCGCCTTCGGAGCCGACGCCTTCGGCAACGAGACCCCGGCGCTCAACGAGTTCGAGGACGACGGTGCCCTGCCGTTGGTCGGGCCGCTGGTCGAGGGTCGGTGGGAGCCGGCCGGGCCGGTGCTGGGCGGGCGTCTGCGGCTGCAGGCCTCGGCGGCAGCCCTCTATCGGGACGTCTACGTCGGGGCACCGGTGCTGCGGCCCGAGACGGCGGCCCTGCCCGCGGGCGCTTCCGGCGTCGATAGCCGGCGCCTGGCCGGTCGGTTGGACTGGCGCCGGGTCATCATCACCGGCGGCGCGCGCATCGAGCCCTTCGTCGACCTGCGCGCCGATCTCTATGACCTTGGCGACCTGCCGGCACCCCTGGCCGGGGCCGCGGAGCGCGGGGCTCAGCTGTCGCGCTATCGTACCACTGTCGGCGTGGACCTCAGTTATCCGCTGATCCGCCGCTTCGCCTCGGGCGCGGACGTGATCCTGGAGCCAATGGCCCAGCTGTCGATCTCGAACGATCCCGAGCTGGACCCACGCATCCCGGTTGAGGACGCCCAGACCCTCGAGCTTGACGCGTCCGGCCTGTTTCGTATCGACCGCTTCGCCGGGCATGACCTGCTGGAAGGCGGCGCGCGCCTGACCGTCGGCCTGCAGGCGACCGGGGACCTGGGCGACGGCCGCAGCGCCTCGTTGTTCATCGGCCGAAGCCTGCGCGACGATCGCCAGACCGCCTTCAGGGTCATCGCCGCCGATCCCGCAGCCCCGACGGCGACGCAGCTCCATGACCCGACCGGTCTCGCCGACGAGGCTTCGGACTGGGTGGTGCAGGCCGAGTTCGAGCCGGCCGACGCCGTGCGCGGCTGGGCCCACGCCACCGTCGATGACTCCGGCGAGATCCGCCGCGCCGAGGCCGTCGTCGACGCCCGCTGGGGTGCCCGCAACCTGGCCAGCGTCATCTACCTGGTGGACCGCACCAACCCCTTCGATCCGCCGGCCCGGCCAACCGTGGCCGAGGCGCGCCAGAACTACGAGTTCGTCCAGGCCTCGGGACAGCAGTTCCTGAGGGGGCCCTGGGGCGTGGCCGGCGCGGGCATCTACGACGTCCAGCGCGACCTGTTCACCCGCTCCGAGATTGGCCTGCTGTACGATGACGGCTGCGTGCGGTTCGAGATCGGCTACCGCAAGGACAACACCCGGGTACGACCGTCGGGGCCATCCGAGGGTGCCTATGTGCGCCTAACCCTCGCCACTTTTGGCGCTACACGCTAAAGCGTCGAGACTCGTGATCCGCGACGGTCGCGCCGGCCCTGCCGCCGGGACTTCCACGATCGTCGCTGGCGTCGCGCCGAGGGAACCAGAAAAGACATGCGTCTGACTCGCTACATGGCCGGCACCGCGATCGCCGCCCTGCTCGCCACCCAGGTGTTCGCCCAGGCGGCACCGCGAATCTCGCCGCAGAGCCCGGCGCAGTCCCCCGCCGCCGGCGCGCTGGATCCGGCCGCCGAGGCGGCTCCAGCCCAGCCCCCTCTAGCGCCCGAGTTCGAGATGGCCGAGGGCGTGATCGCCACGGTCAACGACCAGATCATCACCGGCTTCGACCTGCGCCAGCGCATGCTGATGCTGATCGCCATGACCCAGGTACAGCCGACCGCCGAGAACCTGCCGGCGATCCAGAACCAGGCCCTGCAGGCGCTGATCGACGAGAAGCTGCAGCAGCAGGAACTGGTCCGCTACGAGGTCGAGATCCCCGACGACGAGGTCAACGCCGAGCTGGCCGAACTGGCCCGGGACGCCGGGGTCGCACCGGAAGCCTATCTGCGGTTTCTGGAGGACGGCGGCATCCTTCCCCAGAACCTGCGCGAGCAGGTGCGCACAGAGACCGGCTGGCGCGCCCTCGTCGGCGGCCGTTTCGCCGCACGCTCGCGCCCGACCCGCAACCAGATCGACCAGGCCCTGCGCCAGATCGCCGAACAGGCCAGCCGCCCCCAGTATCTGATCGGCGAGATCTACATCGAGGCCGCACGTGTGGGCGGTCAGCAGGCGGCGATGGAGGGGGCCCGCCAACTGGTGGCCCAGATGGTCCAGGGCGCGCCGTTCATGAACGTTGCCCGCCAGTTCTCGTCTGCCCCGTCGGCGCAGCGCGGCGGCGACGCCGGCTGGGTCGTGCAGGGCTCGGTGCAGCCGTCGGTGCAGCAGGCGCTGGACTCCTTGCAGCCGGGCCAGCTGTCGAATCCCATCCCGGTCGAGGGCGGAGTCTACATCATCTACATGCGCGACAAGCGCGAGGGGGCGGCGACCAACCTCGTCTCCCTGCGCCAGATGATGATCGCCGCCGACGACACCGCGGCCGAGGCCGACGTCGCGGCCGCAACCGCCCGCCTCGAGGCCCTGCGGCCGCACCTGGACTGCGACAGCATCCTCGCCCGCGCCACCTCCGAACAGGGCCTGCTCGGGGCCGATCTGGGAGAGAGCGACGTGGCCGACCTGGCCCCGCAGTTCCAGCAGATCGCCCGCACCGCCGAGGTCGGCACGGTCAGCGGCCCGGTGCGCACGCCGCTGGGCCTGCACCTGGTCGCCGTCTGCGGCCGTCGCGCCGGCGGCCCCCAGCTGCCCAGCACCCAGCAGGTCTCGGCGCGGCTGCAGAACGAGCAGTTGTCAGCGCTGGAACGGCGCTACATCCGCGACCTGCGCGCCGACGCCATGATCGAGTTCAAGTAGGTCCATGCGCCCGCCGCTGGCGCTGAGCCTGGGCGAGCCGGCCGGCATCGGCCCGGAGATCGTCGCCGGCGCCTGGACTGACCTGCGCCACGACCCGGCCCTGGCCTTCGCCGTGCTGGGCGACGCCCGGCTGATCCAGGCCGCCGGCGTTCCCGTCGAGGTGATCGACGCCCCCGGCGACGCCACCGCGGGCTTCGCCCGCGGCGTGCCGGTGCTGCACCAGCCCCTGCCCGTCGAGGCCACGCCGGGCCGGCCGGAGCCGGCCAACGCCCTGGCCGTGGCCGACTGGATCGAGCAGGGCGTGGCCCTGACCCTGGCCGGCGAGACCTCGGGCCTCGTCACCGCCCCGATCGCCAAGGCCCCGCTCTACGCCGCCGGCTTCCGCTTTCCGGGCCATACCGAGTTCATCGCCGAGCTGACCGCCGACGCGCCGTACAGCGGCACGCGCGGGCCGGTGATGATGCTGACGGCGCTGGACCTGCGCGCCGGCCTCGTCACCATCCACGCCCCGCTGGCCGAGGTGCCCCAGCTGGTCACCGGCGAGCGGGTGCGGCGCACCGCCCGCGTCATGCACGAGGCCATGCAGCGCGACTTCGGCATAGCCCGTCCCCGGCTGGCCCTGGCGGCGCTCAATCCCCACGCCGGAGAGGCGGGCGCGATCGGGCTGGAGGAGGTCGAGGTGCTGCGCCCGGCCGCCGAGGCCCTGCGGGCCGAGGGCATCGCCATCACCGACCCGCTGCCCGCCGACACCCTGTTCCATGCCGAGGCGCGCAAGGGCTATGACGCCGTGGTCTGCCTGTACCACGACCAGGCCCTGATCCCGGTCAAGACGCTGGACTTCTGGGGCGGGGTCAATGTCACCCTCGGCCTGCCGATCGTGCGCACCTCGCCGGACCACGGGGTTGGCTTCGACATCGCCGGCAAGGGCCTGGCCCGGCCCGACAGCCTGATCGCCGCCATACGCCTCGCCGCGACCATGGCCGAAGGGCGCGCCCGGGGCCGCGGCCCGGCGTGAGCGACCTCCCTTCCCTGCGCGAGACGCTGGATGCCCACGGGCTGATGGCGAAGAAGAGCTTCGGCCAGCACTTCCTGCTGGACCTCAATGTCACCCGCAAGATCGTGCGCCTGGCCGGGCCCTTCGAGGGCCGGGCGGTGATCGAGGTCGGGCCCGGCCCCGGCGGCCTGACCCGGGCCCTGCTGGAGTCCGACGCCGGCCCCGTCGTGCTGGTCGAGAAGGACGCCCGCTTCCTGCCCCTGCTGGGCGAGCTGGACGACGGCGCGGGGCGGCTGACGATCGTCGAGGGCGACGCCCTGAAGGTGCGCGAGGCCGACCTCGTGACCGGCCCGGCCCATGTCGTCTCCAACCTGCCCTACAACGTCGGCACGCCGCTGCTGATCAAGTGGCTGACCGGCCCGTGGACGCCGCACGCCCTGACCCTGATGTTCCAGAAGGAGGTGGCCGAGCGCATCGTCGCCGCCCCCGGCGACGACGACTATGGCCGTCTCGCCGTGATCGCCCAGGCGACTTCAGACGCGCGCATCGTCCTGCATCTGCCCGCCGCCGCCTTCACCCCGCCGCCGAAGGTGGCCTCGGCCGTGGTCCACCTGGTCCCCCGCGAAGACCGCCCGCCTGCCGACCTGCTCAAGCGCCTCGAGCGCGTCACCGCCGCCGCCTTCGGCCAGCGCCGCAAGATGCTGCGCTCCAGCCTCAAGCCCCTGGGCGGCGCGGCCCTGTGCGAACGCGCCGGGGTCGACCCGGACGCCCGGGCCGAGACGGTGGACGTGGCGGGGTTCCTGAGGTTGGCGGCGGGGGTGGGGTAGGCAAGGGCAGCGGATGCCCCCACCCGATAGCTCACGCGCGGCGCCATCTCGTAATTGTCGCGGAACGGTGAAACTGTAGCGGCAGAGCTTGACCTGTGCGGGAGCGGGCGGTGACCGGGGCGAAGTACGCGGCCTTCATCAGCTACAGCCACAAGGACGAGGCGGTGGCCCGGTGGCTGCATCGCCGGCTGGAGAGCTATGCGATCCCCACCGGGGCGGCCCCCGGCTATGGCCGCAAGGGCCTGTTCGGCCGGCGGATCGGGCGGGTCTTCCGCGACCGCGAGGAGCTGCCCGCGGGCTATCCCCTGTCGGACAAGATCAATGAGGCGCTGGCGCAGTCCGACGCCCTGATCGTGCTGTGCTCGCCGGACGCGGCCCGAAGCGAGTACGTGAACAAGGAGATCCTGGAGTTCCAGCGCCTGGGCAAGGGGGGACGCATCTTCCCGGTCATCGTCGGCGGGGAGGACCACGAGATCTTCCCGCCCGCCTTGTCGGAGACGCGGGAGATCCTCGAGGCCGACATGCGGCCCGGCAAGGACGGCCGGGACCATGCGGCGCTGAAGCTGCTGGCGGGGCTGATGGGGCTGGACCCGTACGAGCTGACCCGTCGCGAACAACGCGCCCAACGCCGTCGGCTGGCGCTGGCGGGGGCGGGCATGGCGGTGTTCGCCGGCCTGGCTGTGGCGGCCGGGTGGGGCTTCTACCAGTCGGCCGAGAACGCCCGGCAGGCCCGGAGCACCCTGCACCGCTTCTTCGTCGTCAGCGGTGAACGGGCATTGGCCGATGGCGATCTGTTGCTTGCAGCGCGCTATGCCCTGGCCGGACACCAGCTGTCCCCGGAAAACGCGCGGGAGTATGAGGTGCTGCTCGCCAGAGCCTATGAGGCGCTTGGCGACCATAGGGTGATCGATGTTCAGGAGGAATGGGTCGACTCCGTCGCCGTCTCGCCCGACGGGCGGCGCATCGTCTCGGGTGGCTTTGACGGCACGGTGAGGCAGTGGGACGCCGCCACCGGCCGCCAGATCGGCGCGCCCATTACCGTGCATGGCGGGAGGCTCAAGGCTGTCGCCTTCTTGGCGGACGCGCGCATCGTGTTGGACGGCGAGGACGGCACGGTGAGGCTGTGGGACGCCGCCACGGGCCGCCAGATCGGTATGCTCCCGATCGGGGAAGGGCATCGGTTCGCCGTCTCGTCCGACGGGCGGCGCATTGTCTCGGAAGGCGGCGACGGAGCATTTAGGCTGTGGGATACGACCACCGGCCGCCAGATCGGCGCTCCCTTGGTTGGGCATGATGGCACGACTTTCGCCTTGGCCGTCTCGCCCGACGGACGTCGCATCGTCTCGGGCGACGAGGGCGGCACCTTGAGACTGTGGGACGCCGCCACGGGCCGTCAGGTCGGCGAGCCTCTGGTCGGGCACGAGGATGGTGTGAGCGCCGTCGCCTTCTCGCCGGATGGGCGGCGCATTGTCTCGGCCGGGGGAGACCAAACCCTGAGGCTGTGGGATGCGGGGACCGACCGCCAAGTCGGTGCCCCCATGATTGGGCATGCCTTAGGAGCGCGTTCCGTCGCCTTCTTGCCGGACGGGCGCATCGTGTCGGGCGATGGAGACGGAACTCTGGCGATCTGGAATGCCGCCACCGGCCGCCAGATGCGCGCGATCCCGACCGCGCATGACGATGGGGTGTTGTCCGTCGCCGCCTCGCCGGATGGGCGGCGCATTGTCTCGGGCGGCCTGGACGGCACGGTGAGGCTGTGGGACGCCGCCACCGGCCGCCAGATCGGCGCGCCCCTGACCGGGCATGGGGGATGGGTGAGTTCCGTCGCCGTCTCGCCGGACGGGCGGCGCATCGTCTCGGGCGGGATAGACCGAACCTTGAGGATGTGGGATGCCGCCACGGGCCGCCAGATCGGCGCGCCCTTGTCCGGGCATGACAACCGGGGCGTCTTGTGCGTCGCCGTCTTGCCAGACGGGCGCATCGTCTCGGGCGGTGTAGACGGAACCTTGACGCTCTGGGATGCAGCTACCCGCCGCCAGACCGGCACGCCCCTGACCGGGCATGAGGGAGGGGTGAGTTCCGTCGCCGTCTCGCCGGACGGGCAGAGCATCGTCTCGGGCGGCCTTGACGGCACGGTGAGGCTTTGGGGCACTGCCACGGGCCGTCAGGTCGGCGCGCCTCTGGTCGGGCACGAGGTCGGTGTTAGTGCCGTCGCGTTCTCGCCGGATGGGCGGCGCATTGTCTCGAGCGACGAGCGCGGCAACTTGAGGCTGTGGGACACCGCCACTGGCCGCCAGATCGGCGCACCCCTGACCGGGCATGTTGGCGCGGTGCTTTCCGTCGCCGTCTCGCCCGACGGACGGCGCATCGTCTCGGGCGGCGAGGACGGCACGGTGAGGCAATGGGACGTCTCCCGGCGTGTTGCGCCCTGGGAGACCATGGCGGCCGCGGTTTGCCAGACCATGCTGGGCCAACGCGGCCGCACCTTCAGCCGGGCCGAGATCGACGCCGATCCCCTTCTGTTCGCCGAGTGGAGCGATCCCGACCGCGACGTCTGCGCCCGCGTTCCCGGCGTGCCGCCGCTCCCTGCCCGGCCTAACGGCGGAGGTCGCCCATGACCCGCGTGCGGTGGAACGGCGCCCTGATCCTCGGGCTGCTGGCCGCGGTGGCGACGGTCGGACTCGGCGTTTGGGGCTGGACCGGACCAGGGGGCGATGACCCGCTGGACGCCCTGTACAAGGCCCTGCAGGCCTTTGTCCTGAGCGAGAACTACAGCGATCTGGAGCAGGCGGCGGACGCCCGTCTTCCGCTGGAGGCGGCGCGCTGGCTCGGGGCCCTGTTCGCCTTCTATGCGATCCTTGTGCTGGTGTGGTCCAGCCTGGGCCTGTGGCGCCTCGGCCTTGTGGCCCGCGGCCGGCGCGGGCATCTGGTGGTGGCGGGCGCCACCGTCTTCGCCGACCGGCTGAGCGAGACCGCCGCGGGCGGGGACCTGAAGGCGCGGGTCATCCAGCTGCGCGCCCCGGATCAGCGGCCGTACAGGCGCGGGCGGCTGATCCGTCTGCCCTTCCACGGCTTCGACCGCGACGGCCTCGACGAGGCCGGAGCGCGGCGCGCGCGGCGGCTGCTGATCGACCTGGCCGACGACGGCGCGGCGGTTGATCTGGCCCTGGCGGCGCAGCGGCGATACCCGGACCTGGCCATCGTCACCCGGCTGAAAGACACCAACCTGTTGCGGAGCCTGCATGACCTGCCCGGCGGCAAGACCTTGAGAGCCTTTTCCGAAGCCGAGGCGGCGGCGCGGGAGGTGGTGCGACGCCACCCCCTGTTCCTTGAGGCCCGGGACCGGGGCCAAGGGCGCATCCATGCGATCCTGGTCGGCGACGATGACTGGCTCGAGGCGCTGCTCGTCGAGATCATCCTGTCGTCGCGCACCCTGACGCTGGCCAAGCCCGTCCTGACCGTCGCCGTGGCCGAACCCGTCGGGTTCCGGCGCAAGCTGGCGGCGCGGTATCCCGAGCTGGATCGGGAGGCGGCGGTGACCGTCATCGCCTTTGAACCGGCGACCTTCAGGGTGATGACCGAGACGGCCCCTGAAGCAGTGACGGCGGTGTTCGTGGCCTTCGACGACGGCGCGCAGTCCCTCGCCGCCGCCCTTGCGGTCAGGCGTCAGGCGCTGTCGTGGCCGGGCTTCGGGGCCTTCATCTTCACGCGGACGTCGGGCGAGCAGGGGCTGATCCGGCCCGCTGCGGGCGAGCCCCTGGCCGTGCCCGGCGAGGACGCGTTCGGGGGGCTCGTGTCGTTTGGCAGCCTTACGGACGTCATTCACGCCACGGGCGTCCTGTCGGAAGCCGGCAGCCGGGCCGAGCGCGCCTGGCATGAGGCCTATCTGCGGCTCCACCCCAGCTCCGAAGCCGCTGTCCCGTGGGAGCGGCTCAGCGAGGAGTATCGCCTGTCAAACCGCCGCGCGGTGGCCCATGTCTACGCCAAGCTGCACGACGCCGGTTTCGACCTGCGTGCATGGCTGGCCACGGCCAGGCCCTGGGACGAGCTGCCCGCGCTGGCGCCCGGCGAGACGCTGTTCCGGGACGAGGCGGAGCTGATGCGCCTGGCCGAGCTGGAACACGAGCGCTGGAACGCCGATCGCCGCCTTCTGGGCTGGCGCCTGGGCGAGAGCGCGGATCAGCCCGGAAAGCAGGACAAGCTCAGAAAGCTGCATCCCTGCCTGATCGATTTCGCCGACCTGTCCCCCGACATCCAGCGCTATGACATCGAGCTGATCCGCGAGCTCGACCAGATGCTGCCGAGGAAGAAGGGCGGGCTGAGGCGCAGCGGGCCGACGGGCGGCGCGTAGGGCGTGTGTGGGGGGGATGTGTTGAGGCGCAGTTCCCGCACCGCGACCCCGCGCCAGCCCCCGCCCCCTCCCCCTTCCCCGCCCCACCGGCTACACCGGCCGGCATGAGCTCCGCCGCGATCGAACCCTTCCGCGCTATCGTCATCAGCCGGCTGGCCCACGCCCTGAAGGCGGAGGGGCGCTCGGTGATCCATATGGAGTTCGGCCAGCCCTCGACCGGGGTGCCGCCGCGGGCCCTGGCCGAAGCGCACCGGGTGCTGGACGCCGACGGCATGGGCTACTGGGAGAGCGCGCCGCTGAAGGCCCGGATCGCGCGGCTGTACGCCGAGCGCTACGGAGTCGCGGTGGCGCCGGAGCGGCTGCTGCTGACCTGCGGCGCCTCGCCGGCGCTGGTGCTGGCCCTGTCCTCGACCTTCCAGCCCGGCGACCGCATCGCCATGGCCCGGCCCGGCTATGTCGCCTACCGCAATGTGGTGAAGGGGCTGCACATGGAGGCGGTGGAGATCGCCTGCGGTCCCGCCGAGCACTACCAGCTGACCGCCGCCGCGCTCGCCGCGATCGATCCGGCACCCGCCGGGGTCATCGTCGCCAGCCCGGCCAATCCGACCGGCTCGGTGATCGCCCAGGACGAGCTGGCCCGCATCGCCGAGGTGTGCCGCGCGCGGGGCATCCAGATCATCTCCGACGAAATCTACCACGGCCTCAGCTACGTCGGCCCCCAGCCGACCATGCTGAGCTTCGAGCCCGAGGCCATGGTCATCAACAGCTTCTCGAAGTACTGGAGCATGGCCGGCTGGCGGCTGGGCTGGCTGCTGGTCCCGGACGATCACATCGAGACAGCCAAGGCCTATATCGGCAATCTGTTCCTGACCCCGCCGTCGCTCAGCCAGCACGCGGGCCTGGTGGCCATGGACGAGCACGAGGTGCTGGAGGGCCATCTGGAGGTCTATCGCCGCAACCGGGCGCTGATGCTTGAGGCCCTGCCCGGGCTGGGGCTGAAGACCATCGCCCCCCCGGACGGCGCCTTCTACATCTGGGCCGACATCGGCCACCTGACCGACGACAGCGTCGCCTTCTGCGAGCAACTGCTGCGCGACACCGGGGTGGCCACGGCACCCGGCGTCGATTTCGACCCGGTCGAGGGCCGCACCCACATGCGCTTCAGCTTCGCCGTCTCGACGCCGCAGATCGAGGACGCTCTCGCCCGCATGCAGCCGTGGTTCGCGGCGGGCGGCTGAACGCCGGCCGGGCTCGGGGAAACTGGAGCGGGCAGCGGGAATCGAACCCGCACGAGCAGCTTGGGAAGCTGCCAGGCTACCACTACATCATGCCCGCCTGACGTCGTTGCTCTAGGCCGGGACGCCCCCGGTCCGCAAGCGTCTCAGCGCGAGTCGGCGCGCCGTAGCCGCCAGGTTCCCGGCTCGAGGACGACGCGCGGCTGCGGCCGGGCCGCTGCGGACGGCACAGGATCGGACAAGGCCGCGCCGGACCGGGCGGGGCGGGGGCCGGCGACCGGTTGCGCCAGCGGGCTGGGCGGTTCCGCCGATCGGGGCGTCGCCGCGGCCACCGCCGACACGAGTTGCAGCTGCGCCCGTCGGCGCACCAGCAGGCTGGGCTCGGCCGTGGCTTCGCCGGCGAGGCAGGCCTCGCGCGGCACGTCCTGCAGGTCGGCAGCGAAATCATAAAGGCCACGCTCGACTGCGGTGCGCACGGCGAACTGCACCGGCTCAAGGGCGCTGCCACCCGCGGTAAGATCGAACAGGGTGCCGCCGAGGAAATCGAATACTCCGGCGCGGATCTCGCGGCCGACGATCTGCTTCTGGTAGGCGGCGGTCGCCACCACCTCCTGCGAGATCGTATCGATCAACCGCAGGTCGATGGCCACGTTCATCACATAGTCGCTGCCGGTAAAGGCCGCCTTGGCCCCCGGGGTCTCGACCGCACCCACGGCCAGATCGGCCCCGCGCGAGCGCAGGTTGTAGTTGAGCTCCGTCACCCCGCCGACCACATAATATCGTGAGCCGGCGATCTCTCCGGCGTAGATCGGACGGAAGTTGTCGCCGCTCTGTCCGGCCTGTTCGGGCGTGTCCGACAGCAGGTGATTGGTCGCATAGGCGCGCTCGATCTCGGACACGGTGCGGTCCAGACGCTCGACGGTCGGAAGGCCGGCTCGGGTCAGGGCCGTGACGGCGAACAGGGCGGCACCCTGGCTGACCACCCGGCCAGTCTGCAGGTCAGCGCGGCCGGTCAGGTCGGCGATCTCGCCCACAGCCACCCGTGGCGGCGCGATCCCGCGCGCTGCCGCGGCGGCGGCCAGACACTGCAGGGCCGGCGAATAGGGCGTCGTATTCACCGTGGCCGGTGCCCCCCCGACCGGCCGGGCGTAGAGGCCGGTCTCTGCATCAAAACCGGTGCCGGCGCAGCCCGCGAGCAGACCCGCCGCAGCCACGGCCGCAGCCAGCGGGAGACGACGGGCGCTCATGCCGGGCCTCCCTGCGCCAGCGGCAGGCAGGCGTCGCGGGCTTCGCCTGTCTGCAGTCCGGCGATCAGCTCGAAAACACCGCGCTCGACAAGCGTGCGGACGGCAAACTGCAGGGGCTCCATGGCACCGTCGCCGAGGCCAAACCGCCCTGTGGCGACACTGTCCCCGCCCCGCAGGTTGATGCCGGTTGCGCCGGCCGAGCGCTCGACCCCGACGACCTGCTTCTGGAAGCTGACGGTGTCGACCACCGCCTGGGATCGGGTATCGACGAGACGCAGATCGACGGCGACATTGAGGACATAGCGGGAGCCACCGATGCTCCCGCCGGCACCGGGGTCGGTGGCCGTCCCGGCACCGCCCCCGCGCAGCTCGGCCTGGGACGAGGCGATGTTATAGTTAAGCTCGGTAACCCCGCCGACGATGTAGTAGCGCGACCCGGCCACCTGGCCTGCCAGGATGGGCCGATAATTGTCAGCGCTCTGGCCGGCTCGTTCCGGCGTGTCCGACAGCAGGTGCTGGCGAGCATAAGCCAGCTCCATATCTGCCACAGCATTGTCGAGGCGCTCGACCACCGGCACCCCGGCGCGGGCGAGGGCGGTGACCGCGAACAGGGAAGCGCCCTGGGGTGCCGGCGTTCCATTGTAGAGGTCCACACGACCGGTCATGTCGCCGATGCGGCCGACCGCGATACGGGGAGCGCCGCCCTCGCGCCAGCCGCCACGGGCACCGAGGCAGGCAAGCGCGGGAGTATAGGGCGAAGGATTGGCTGTGGCCGGTGCACCATTGCGGATCTGGGCGGCACCCGGGCAGGCGACGGCGAAGGCAATAGCGAACACGGCAGCGGCTGCGGACGGAGTGATCGCGGATGTCCTCACCATTACAGATCCACCCTTGCATTGAGTTGGCCGTTATTCACCTGCCGAGCGTTGAGCACGACAGTGTTGTTGCGGCCGCTCACCTGGACACTGATCAGGTTGCCAATCGCGGTGGCGCTGGACGAACTGAGTCCAGCGCCCGTCTCGCTGGTGTAGGTAGTGCTTGCCTGACCTCGGCTGTCGATGATCCGGCCGTTGACCACCAGCCGGTTGCCGTTGGCGTCCCGGGTGGAGGGCTGGAAAGGCTGGGACGCGACCCGGCCAGCCCCGCCGTAGCCCGCTTCAAGGCTGCTCACGCCTCCCGCCTGCGGCGCTGCCCCCGGGAAAGACTGGGCCCCGGCCGCGGAAACGCTGGCAAGGACGCCAAGCGCGGCGAGAGCGAAGGACGCGGAGGGAATGCGGGTCATGGGACGCGAGCCTTTCCGGGATTACAGGAGAGGGTGGGCACCACCGACATGCAGGTCAGGGGTGCCCACAGTTCAGGCAATCAGAAGCCGTTGATGGTCAGGCTGTTGCCGATGGCGGCAGCCGTAGCCGTGACCGAACCGCTGACGTCGACGACGCGAGCGTTCACATAGGCGTTCACAGCGGCACCGTTCCACTGGCTCGACGACAGCCCGGCCATGGCCGAGTTGACCGTAGCCGAGTTGCTGATCGCGGCCGCGGTTGAGGCCACGTCCCCGCTCACGTCCTCGATGTTGGCGTTGAGCCTGGCGGTCGGGTCGATGTTGGTGAGCTGGGTGTTAGAGATCCATCCAGCCCCGTCCTCGGTGGTGATCGAGGCGCTGTTGGCGATGGCGGCCGAGGTCAGGGTAACGTCGCCCACGACGTCGGTCACGGTCGAGTTGAGCAGCGATTGCGCATCACCACGGAAGAACTGGTAGTTTGAGATGTTGCCTGCGGTGCCGCCGTCGATCGTCAAGGAGTTGCCGATCGCCGCCGCGGTAGCGTTGACGTCGCCGTTGACATCTTCAACCACGGCGTTCAGCTCGGCGCGGATGTTGGCCAGGTTGTATTGGAAGGTGTTGAGGTTCGGCCTCGTGGAGGGAGTCTGCGCCTGCGCGCCGCCGGCGACGAGCAGAAGGGCCGCGGTGGCAGCCGGGATCAGGTGGATGGCTTTCATGTCAGGTCTCCAAACGCCCGGGATGGGCTGAGACCGTCCACGCAAGGCCAGGGCCAGGACGGGCCAAAATCGGCGTAGACCCCGTCCTCAAGGTCACGTTTTCCGGTTCAAATCCCCGCGCTACGGGCTTTAGCGCCGGCCCAGGGCCGGCCGTCGGGAACCGCCCGAGCCGCCATTCCGCACCTCGCGGCGGTCTCCGGAGAGACAGAAAGGGACGCTCCGGACGGCCGGGGATGTGCCCAGTGTCCCGGAACGGCACAGCCAGTGTCTTAGAGGTGGCTCAGGTCGGCACAAGGGTTCCTCGCGTCTCAGCGCGCATCGTGGACGATGCGGCCGTCGACGATGGTCAGGATCGCGCGCCCGGCGGGGATGCGCTCGGCCGGGACAGTCATCAGGTCGATGTCGAAGGCGGTGAAATCGGCCCGCTTGCCGACCTGAATGGTGCCCAGCTCGGCCTCGCGGAAGCTGGCGTACGCCGGCCACAGGGTGAACATGCGCAGGGCCGTCAGCCGGTCGACCGCCTCCTGCGGGCGCCAGTCCGGCCCCTGGAAGCCCTCGAGGTCGCGGCGCGCCACGGCGGCGTAGAACTCGATCAGCGGGTCGCCGCGCTCGACCGGAGCGTCCGAGCCACCGGCCACGATCACCCCGCGCTCGGCCAGGCTGCGCCAGGCGTAGGCCCCGTCCAGCCGTGCGTCCCCCAGCCGCGCCGGGGCGAAGTGCAGGTCGCCGATGGCGTGACTTGGCTGCATCGAGGCGATGATCGGCAGGGTGTGGAAGGCGGCGTACTCGGACGGCCGCAAGACCTGGGCGTGCTCGATGCGCCAGCGCACGTCGGTCCCGTTGGGCCGTTCGGCCGGGGGGACGGCGGCGAGGGCCTCCTCGTACCAGTCGATGACGCTGCCGTTGCCGCGGTCGCCGATGGCGTGGGTGGCCATCTGGATGCCGGCGCGCAGGCCCGCCTGATAGATCGGCCGCACCGCTTCGGGCGTGGTCTGCATCAGGCCCGAGGTCCGGGGCGCATCGGCATAGGGCTCGTAGAGCGCCGCCCCGCGCGAGCCCAGCGCCCCGTCGGCGAAGAGCTTGACCGCCCGGGTGATGATCCGGCCGTCGGCCACGTCGCGCGGCCCGCCGGCGATCAGGGCCATGGCCCCGTCCGGGGTAATGCTGTTGTAGACCTTCAGCGGCACCTCGCCGGCCTCGGCCATCTGCTCCAGTAGCGGAATGTCCCGCCAGGGCGCGCTCATGAAGTGGATGCCGGTCCAGCCGTAGCGGGCATAGACGGAGAGGCCGGCGCGATAGGCCTCGCGGGTCGCCGCCGCACCGGCCTGGGGCATCAGGCCGGCGACGAGGTTTTCGGCCGTATCGATAAGCATGCCGTTGGGCTGGCCGGCCTCATCCTTCAGGATCTCGCCACCGAACGGGGCCTCCGTCGCGGCGGTGACGCCGGCGGCCACGAGCGCCGGGCTGGAGGCGACCACAGCATGGCCGTCGGCCCGGGCCAGCAGGACAATCCGCCCCGGCGCTGCGGCGTCGAGGTCCTGCCGCGTCAGGAAGCGGCCCTCGGGCCAGTGGGTCTCGATCCAGCCACGGCCGACGATGGGGCCTTCCGGTTGACTGGCGGCCCAGGTGGACAGACGTGCCATGGCCTCGGCCACCGAGGCCGAACCTTCGAGGTTCAGGGTCAGCTCGCGCCAGCCGATGCCGTCGAGGTGGGCGTGGGCGTCGGTGAAGCCGGGGAACAGGGTCGCCCCGTTCAGCTCGACCAACGGCAGCCCCTCGACCGGCGCGCCCGCGGCCGGGCCGGCCCAGACGATACGGCCGTCGCGCACGACCACCACCTCGGCGGTCGGGGCAGCCTCGACCCCGGTGTGGATAGTCCCCCCGCGCAGGACCATGTCCTGGGCCGGGGCCGACAGCGGAGCGGAGAACGGAGCGGCCGCGACGAGGGCGGCGAGCAGGAGCGAGCGGGTCATGCGGGGAGCCTGGGCCGGAACGGCGCGCCGCTCAAGCGTCAGGCGCCACGGCAAGGGGCTTTGCCTTGGCGGCCGGCGCGTCTAGGGTCCGCGCCTTCTGACTTTTGCTGCGCCCGCGAACATGGCCTCAACCGAACCCCAGAAAAGTCCTTTGGCCTTCCAGGACCTGATCCTGACGCTCCATCGCTACTGGGGCGACCAGGGCTGCGCCATCCTGCAGCCCTATGACATCGAGGTGGGGGCCGGCACCCTGCACCCGGCCACCGTGCTGCGCGCGCTCGGCCCGCGTCCGTGGAAGGCCGCCTATGTCCAGCCCAGCCGCCGCCCCGGCGACGGCCGCTATGGCGAGAACCCAAACCGCCTCCAACACTACTACCAGTACCAGGTGCTTCTGAAGCCGAACCCGGACGACCTGCAGGACCTCTATCTGAAGAGCCTGGTGGCGATCGGCATCGATCCGAAGATGCACGACATCCGCTTTGTCGAGGACGACTGGGAGAACCCGACCGTGGGGGCCTGGGGGCTGGGCTGGGAGGTCTGGTGCGACGGCATGGAGGTGACCCAGTTCACCTACTTCCAGGGCGTCGGCGGCATCGAGGTCGACGTGGTCTCGGGCGAGCTGACCTACGGGCTGGAGCGCCTGGCCATGTATGTGCAGGGCGTCGACAACGTCTACGACCTGAAGTTCACCAGGGAAGGCACGACCTACGGCGAGGTCTTCCTCGAGAACGAGCGGCAGCAGTCCCAGGCCAACTTCCACGGCTATGACGTCGACGGGCTGAAGCGCCGCTTCGAGGACATGGTGGCGGAGGTGTCGCGGCTGCTGGCCATGACCGGGCCGCAGGGCCAGGCGCTGGTGCTGCCGGCCTATGACCAGGTGCTCAAGGCCAGCCACCTGTTCAACCTGATGGACGCCCGCGGCACCATCGCCGTCGCCGAGCGCCAGAGTTACATCGGCCGCATCCGCGACCTCTGCAAGGCCTGCGCCCTGGAGTGGGTCGAACAGGAAAGGGCGCGGGGGTGACAAGCGCAGTTCCCCTTCCCCTCGATGGAGAAGAGGTCATGTCACCCCCATCCCAACCCTTCCCCCATCAAGGGGGAAGGGCTTTATGGCGCGCCCGTGATCAATGGGTGCGAGAAGACGAAAACTGATGCCCCAGCTCCTGCTTGAACTGTTTTCCGAAGAGATCCCCGCGCGCATGCAGGCGGGGGCGGCACGCGATCTCGAACGCATGGCGGCCGAGCGGCTGAAGGCCGCCGGGCTGGCGTATGACGCCCTGACCAGCTTCGCCGGGCCGCGGCGGCTGACGCTGGTGGTCGAGGGCCTGCCGGCGGCGACGCCGGACCGCGAGGAGGAGCTGAAGGGCCCCAAAACCTCGGCCCCCGACCAGGCGCTGGAGGGCTTCCTGCGCAAGACCGGCCTGACGCGCGAGCAGCTGACCGAGCGCGACGGCGTCTTCTTTGCGATCATCCGCCAGACGGGCCAGCGCACCGCCGATCTGGTCCCCGCCATGGTCGACCAGATCATCCGCGCCTTCCCCTGGCCCAAGTCGATGCGCTGGGGCTCGGGAAGCCTGCGCTGGGTGCGGCCGCTGAAGCGGATCGTCTGCCTGTTCGACGGCCAGGTCGTGCCGTTCGAGGTCGACGGCATCGCCAGCGGCGACGTCACCGAGGGCCACCGCTTCCTCGGCGCCGGCCAGCCGATCCGGGTCCGAGACTTCGCCGACTACCGGCAGAAGCTTCAGGCCGACTTCGTCCTGCTGGACGCCGCCGACCGCCGGCTGCGCATCCTCGAGCAGGCCCGCGCGGCCTGCCACGCCCGTGGGCTGGAGCTGGTCGATGACGACGGCCTGCTGGATGAGGTGTCGGGCCTGGCCGAGTGGCCGACGCCGATCCTCGGCAACATGGACCCGTCCTTCCTCGACCTGCCGCCGGAGGTGATCCGGCTGTCGATGAAGGTGCACCAGAAGTACTTTGCCGTGCGCTTCTCTCCCCCCTCAGGGGGGAGTACCGCCGAAGGCGGGGAGGGGGGCAGGACTCCGCACGCCCTGGCCCCGCACTTCGTCGTGGTCGCCAATGTCGAGGCGCCGGACGGCGGCCGGGCCCTGGCGGGCGGCAATTCGCGCGTGCTGTCAGCGCGCCTGAATGACGCCCGCTTCTTCTGGGACGAGGACCGCAAGGTCGGCTTCGAGCCTTGGCTGAAGAAGCTGGAGGGCGTGACCTTCCACGCGGAGCTGGGGACCATGGCCGAGCGGGTGGCGCGCATCGCGGCGCTGGCTCGCGAGATCGCGCCGCTGGTCGGCGCCGACCCGGCGCTGGCCGAACAGGCGGCGCGCTACGCCAAGGCCGACCTGGCCTCCGGCATGGTCAGCGAGTTCCCCGAACTGCAGGGGATCATGGGCGGGTATTATGCGCGGGCGACGGGATCGCTCCCCCCCTCGAACCCGGCTGCGCCGGCTTCGGTCCCCCCTGAGGGGGGACAATCGCCCGGTCATTCTCCCCCCGCCGGGGGGAGTACCCGCGAAGCGGGGGAGGGGGGGCTATCCGCCGCCGTCGCCGACGCGATCCGGGACCACTACAAGCCCCAGGGGCCCGCCGACACGGTCCCGACCGACCCGCTGACGGTGGCGGTCGCCCTGGCCGACAAGCTGGACACCCTGGTCGGCTTCTTCGCCATCGACGAGAAGCCCACGGGGTCGAAGGACCCGTTCGCCCTCCGCCGCGCGGCGCTGGGGGTGATCCGGCTGGTGCTGGAGAAACCTCAGCGGCTACGCCTCAGTCAGATTATTCAGACCGCACATTCAAACCTCGCGTTGCAAATCAACTCCCGGCGGGTCAACATACTTGCTCAGAGCAGGTTCGAAGCAGGCAGACTTCTGGGCGTTGATGGCGGCGGTACTGGTCGCGCGGTCCAAGCGACAATTCGAGATGGAGTCAATGTACGGGAGGAGTTGCGCACCAATACTGCCAACCTCCTCGCCTTCTTTGCCGACCGCCTGAAGGTGCTCCTCCGCGACCAGGGCCAGCGGCACGATCTCGTCGATGCGGTGTTCGCGCTGGGCGATGACGATCTCGTCCGCATCGTCCGCCGGGTCGAGGCGCTGGACGCCTTCCTCGGCACCGACGACGGGGCCAATCTGCTGGCCGGCTACAAGCGCGCCTCGAACATCCTGAAGGCCGAGGCCAGGAAGGGCGACCTGCCGAGCGGCCCCGCCGCCGAGCTGCCGGGCGCCCCGGCCGAGGAGACGGCCCTGGTCGCGGCCCTGCACGCCGCCGGGCCCCGGGTCGAGGCCGCGCTCCAGGCCGAGGACTTCGCCGCCGCCATGGCGGCGCTGGCGGCCCTGCGCGGCCCGGTGGACGCCTTCTTCGAGGCGGTGCTGGTCAATTCCGAGGCGCCCGCCGAGCGCGACAACCGGCTGCGGCTGCTGGGCCAGGTGCGCGACCTGACCGGGCGCGTCGCCGACTTCGGCCAGATCAGCGGCTGATCCCCACCGTCGTCACCCCCGGGCTTGTCCCGGGGGTGACGATCAGAGATAAGCGCCCCTTCCGGTCGGCAGGGCGAGCGCGCTATATCCCGCGAACGGCCCGTCTCCATAGCTCAGCCGGATAGAGCACAGGTTTCCTAAACCTGGGGTCGCAGGTTCGAGTCCTGCTGGAGACGCCGCCGGGCGGCCGGCCGGAGGCTGTCGCCGGTGGTCAGCGCCGACGGTCAGTGATCGCCGCTAGTGATGTCCCGGGTCGCAACCCACTTGCCGTCCAGCCAGTCGACGATTTCCTGCGCCGCGGGGTGGTCAATCGCGGCATATCGCACACGCAAGCGATCCTGGACCGCTGGATCCATCCGGTCTCGGCCGGTATCGTTCAGCAGGAACAGGTGACGCCTCACCAGGTCTGCAAGAGAGGTCCCAAGCACATCCCGGGCCGCTTCGGCCAGGGCAGCGCCGTAGTCGTAATCGTCCCCCAACCGGTAGCTCCTCGGCAAGGTCAGGGCTGGCACCAGGGTCAACTCAGGCTGAAGGGCGGGATTGATAGCATGGGCGGACAACAGCGATCCGATGCCGGCCGGGCGGCCGGTGAAGGCGCGCAGGTGCAGGAAGGGCGACATCCGCGGCCCGTCATTCACAGGATAGTTGTCCCAGAGAAAGGGCCGCCGGCGGAGCTGCCCGGCGACCCGATCCAGGTGCCGAGCGCCATAGGCCCGGCTGCAGACTTCTTCACCCGTCCAGAATACCTCGATCCGGGCGTCCAGGGCCGCGCCCAGCGTCTCAAGGTATCTCTCTGGCCGCACCCCGAACGCCATGTCGAGAGCCGGATCGTCCGAGTAGTAGGTCGGACACATGACGATCCGCGAAGCACGCGTCCGACCCGCGATCCAGTGGACAATATCGGCCTGGGCCCCGGCGAGACCGGGAAGGTCTCCCCGCATGTCATCGAAAAGAATGCCGAGGTCCTGGACGCCAAGGTCGTCGAGGAAGGCCAGCTTGTCGGCCAGCGCCGCCCTGGTCTCCGCGCCGAAATCGCGCCAGACTTCAAGGGGGCTGAGGCCGACCCCGAACCGCACGCCAGCGTCCCGGCAGGCGGCTGCGAAGCCAGCCAGGGCGGCTGTGGCGGTCTCGGGCGGCGTCTCGCGCCAGCGGTGACGCAGGAAGACGTCGGCTTTGGGAGCGTAGATGAAGAAGCTGTAGCCCACGGCCGCCAGCCGTCGCATGACCCGCTCGCGGGCCGCCCAATCCCAGGGAATCCCGTAGTAGCCCTCGATCAGGCCCAGTTCCGGTGCCGTGGCTCCTCCCGTCATCTTCCCGCACCTACCTGTCGCGTCATGCGGGGAACCCCTGTCCAGTTGCGATCGGATCGGCGCGGCGGGCCTTCCTGCAAGGGCAATCGTCCTCGCCGGCAAACACGCAACCGTATCGCCATTCCGTAGCTGCCTGACGGGATTGCGTCCAGCGTCGGGCGTGGCAGTCTGGCGAGCCGGTCCGGGATCTTCTGGCGCGCCCCTGGGAGGGTGACGGGGCTCCGCATCGGGTCAACCCGGTGGTGAAGGGGGACATCCTTTCATCGCGGCCCGCCAGCGTCGTCGTCGCCTGACAGCTGGGGAAGGAAGGGCCTTGATTTCATGCATCCAGAAGGCCCGCCATGACCATGTCACCACCCGCCGAAGCCGCCCTGATGGCTGATGCCGATGCCCGCGCAGCCGCCTATCTCGCCGGCGTCGCGACCCGCCGGGTCTTTCCCGAAGCAACCGCGATTGCGAACCTCTCCTTGTTCGAAGAAGCGCTGCCCGAAACCGGCTGTACCCCCCCGGCAACCCTCGCCCTGCTGGACGAGATCGGCTCGCCGGCCACGACGGCGTCGAACGGGCCGAACTATTTCGGCTTCGTGATCGGCGCTTCGCTACCGGCCTCGGCGGCGGCTGAGCGGATGATGATAGCGTGGGACCAGTGCGCCTCCTCGTTCAACAGCTCGCCGGTGGCTGCAACGCTTGAGCGGGTAACGGGTCGCTGGGTGCTTGACGTGCTCGACCTGCCGCGCGGCAGCGCGGTGGGGTTCGGCACCTCGGCCACGGCATGCGGGTTGTCCTGCATTGTCGCCGCCCGCCGGGCGCTGCTGCGAAGGGCGGGGTGGGACATGGATGTGGACGGCCTGTCGGGCGCGCCCATGATCCGGGTGATCGTGCCGGAAACCGTACATGTCACTCTGCTCAAGGCCCTGCGACTGCTGGGCTTCGGTATGCGGCATATCCTCCACGCCCCGGTTGACGCGGCGGGTCGAGTCGATCCCGATCGGCTACCCGCACTGGACGATCGCACCATCCTGTGCCTGCAGGCCGGCGAAGTGAACACCGGGGAGTTCGATCCTTTTGCCGTGGTCATTCCCCCGGCCAGGGCGGCCGGTGCCTGGGTCCACGTCGACGGTGCGTTCGGGCTGTGGGCCCGAGCCTCGCAGGCCAAACGCCATCTGACCGAAGGGATAGAGGCGGCGAACAGCTGGACAACGGACGGGCACAAATGGCTCAATACGCCCTACGACTGCGCCATGGCGATCTGCCGCGATCCTGAGGCTCTCGCCCAGGCCATGAACTGCGACGCCGCCTATTCCGCTGCCAGCGCCGATGCGCAGAGGAACCTGACCGTGGAATTCTCGCGCCGCGCGCGCGGCGTACCGCTGTGGGCAGCGCTCCGCACCCTGGGTCGGGACGGGGTGAGCGCCATGGTCGAGCGGCACTGCGCCCAGGCTGCACGCATTGCCGAGGGGCTGCGGGCGATCGGGCTGGCGGTGCTCAACCGGCCAGTGCTCAACCAGGTCCTCTTCCGCGGCCGGAGCGAGGTCGAGACGGCGGCGATCCGGTCGGGGGTCGAACGATCGGGTCGTGCCTGGTTCGGCGAAACGATCTGGCAGGGGCAACCAGCCCTCCGCATCAGCGTCTCATCGTGGCGCACGGGCGACTACGACATCGAGCGCCTGATTGAGACGATCCGAGACGAGCTGGATTCTCTCGCCTGATCAGGCGTCGGCTGGCCGGACTGCGCCGGACGCCTGTCGAGGTAAGCTCCGACCCGATCATGGGCCGGGCCGAGTTGACGGGATGAACCTGGACGCCGACGACGGAGCCCACGGCAACCCGACGATGGTTCTGGAGGTGCTGGCCGGCATGGTCATCATCGCCGAACGCACCCTGCGCAAGCCGAAGCCGCCGCGCCAAACGTACGTCAGCCTGGCGTCGATCAACCAGAACCGCGCGCTGGCAGACGTGACCCGCCGCTCGCTCCCCTCCTCACCCCCGACGGCGAGCGGCGGGTCGCCCCTCTTCCTCAGGTCTGCGTCAGGCTGAGCAGATTGCCCTCGCTGTCGTGGAACCACAGCACCCGGGCGGCTCCGCCCGGACTGGTCCAGACCCCGCGGGCGTCCTGCCCGTAGCCCTCGTAGATCACCGGCGTCACGCCTGCCGCGACGAGCGCGCCCACCGCCGCGCCGATATCCCCGACATGCCAGCCATGGACCGGATGCGGACCAGCGCTCCAGCCCTCCGGTGCCGGCGTGAGCCGCACCAGGCCGGCCGGGCTCGTCAGGGTGGCCCCGAACGGATCCGGGCTACCCTCGGCCCCGAGCAGACGACGGTAGAAGTCGCAGGCCCGCTCCATGTCGGTCACGAACAGAAAGCCCATCGGCCGCGCGTCGTGTGGCAGTGGCATGGCGATCCTCCCTCATCCCGGCCGGCAGGGAACGCCCGATCCCGCTGACAGGCAAGGGCCGGGGCTGCTATCGGATAGGGACATTTCCAGGAGCCCCGCATGGACATCCGCCCGCTCGACCCCGCCCTGCATGTCGCGCCACAGATCGCGCTGGAGGACGTGCCCGCGCTTAAGACCGCCGGCTACGCCGCCCTGATCTCCAACCGCCCCGACGGCGAGGAGCCCGGCCAGCCGGATGCGGCCACCGTGCGCGCTGCAGCCGAGGCGGCGGGGCTGGCCTTCGTCCACATCCCGGTCTCGATGTCGTCCCTCGGGCCCGAAGAGGTCGAGGCCCTGCGCCACGCGCTCGACACCCTGCCCGGACCGGCGCTCGCCTTCTGCCGCTCGGGCACCCGCTCGGCGATCCTGTGGGCCCTCAGCCAGGCCGGCGACCGCCCGGCCGACGAGCTGATCGCCGCCGCCGCGGCGGCCGGCTACGACCTGTCCGGCCTGCGTTCACAGCTGGGCTGAGGCAGGACCGCCGCGGCAGGGAAGGCAGGGGACGGCGCAAGGGATCACAGCGGCCACACAGGAGGCAGTGGATCCGCACGTCATTCCTCCCCCGCAGGGGGAGGGGGACCGGCCGGAGCCCGCAGGGCGCAGGACGTTGGAGGGGGCGTGAGCGCCGCGTCCTGCCCCCCTCCGTCTCGCCGCTTCGCGACGATCCACCTCCCCCTTTGGGGGAGGAATTCAGCATCGCAGACAGACGTCCGGGACACCCCCTCAGTCCCGGAAGGCCAGCATCATGTAGTTGATGCCGTCGTCGTCGGTCTCGCTCCAGCGATCGGTCAGCGGATTGTAGGACAGCCCTATCGGCCCCTCGACCCGCACCGGGGTGTCGTGGAGCATGCGGCGGACCTCTTCCGGCTTGAGGAACTGGCGCCAGTCGTGGGTGCCGGCGGGCAGCCAGCGCAGGATGTACTCGGCCCCGATCTTGGCCAGGGCCAGCGAGCGCAGGGTGCGGTTCAGGGTGGCCACGACCATCATCCCGCCGGGCTTCACCAGCGAGGCCGAGTCCAGCAGGAACCGCTTCGGGTCGGCGACGTGCTCGACCACCTCCATGTTCAGGACCACATCGAACGGTCCGGCACCCTCGGCCGCCAGCTGCTCGACCGTGGCGGCGCGATAGCTGATGTCAAGGCCGTGCTCCACCGCATGCTGGCGCGCGGTGCCGATGTTTTTCTCCGAGGCGTCGACGCCGGTGACGGCGAAGCCCATGCGCCGCATCGGCTCGGACAACAGGCCGCCGCCACAACCGACATCGAGCAGGCTCAGCCCATCGAACGGCCGGATGGCCCGAGGGTTGCGCCCGAACCGGGTCAGGGCCTCGCGGCGCAGCACGTCCAGCCGCGCGGGGTTGAACTTGTGCAGCGGCGCGAACGGGCCTTTCGGGTCCCACCAGGTGGCGGCGATCGCCGAGAACCGCGCCACGTCCGCAGGGTCGATCGAGGCACCTTCAGCGGTCGGTTCGCTTTGGGGTTTGCGCCCAGCGGGGCGGTCGTTAGAAGCGGCCATGGCTCATGGCATGAACGCGTCGGGGCCCCCACGCAAGACGGAGTCCCCCCACCACGATGACGCGGTCCTCCTCGCGACTGGTGATGAAGTTCGGCGGCACCTCGATGGCCGACCTGGAGCGCATCCGCCGCGCCGCGCGGATCGTCGCCGCCGAGGCCCGCAGCGGCAGGCAAGTGGCGGTGGTGGTCTCGGCCATGGCCGGCAAGACCAACGAGCTGGTGGCCTGGACCGACGGCGCGGGTGCGCCGGCGGCGGCCATCCCCCTGTCCGATGACGAGTACGACGTGGTGGTCGCCTCTGGCGAGCAGGTTACCGCCGGCCTGCTGGCCCTGACCCTGCGCAACATGGGCCTCCGCGCCCGATCCATGATGGGCTGGCAGGTGCCGATCGTCACCGACGACGTGCACGGCAAGGCGCGCATCGAGGACATTCCCGGAGACGCCCTTGGCGCGGCGGTAGACGGCGGCGAGATCGTCGTCATCCCCGGCTTCCAGGGCGTGACCCGCGAGGGCCGCATCACCACCCTGGGCCGCGGTGGCTCGGACACCTCGGCGGTGGCGGTGGCGGCGGCCCTGTCCTGCCCCTGCGACATCTATACGGACGTCGACGGCGTCTACACCACCGACCCGCGCATCGAGGGCAAGGCCCGGCGCCTCGCGCGCATCTCCTACGAGGAAATGCTCGAGATGGCCTCGCTGGGGGCCAAGGTGCTGCAGACCCGCTCGGTCGAGCTGGCCATGGCCCGGCAGGTGCCGGTGCGCGTGCTGTCCAGCTTCGTCGAGCCCGACGAAAACGGAAACCTGCCGGCGGTCGCCGGCACCCTGATCTGCGACGAGGAGGAGATCGTGGAGAAGCGTATCGTGTCCGGCGTGACCATGAGCCGTGACGAGGCCCGCATCACCCTGCTCGGCCTGTCGGACCGCACCGACGCCCCCGCCGACGTCTTCACCCGGCTGGCCGAGGCCGGGGTCAATGTCGACATGATCGTTCAGAGCCAGGCGCGCACCGAGGGAGCGGTCAACCTGACCTTCACCACCGGCCGTCGCGACGCCCGGCGCGCCGCCGACCTGATGCGCGAGGCCCAGGTCGAGCTCGGCTTCGAACAGCTGCGCGTCGACGAGGATGTGGCCAAGGTCTCGGTGGTCGGGGTCGGCATGCGCAGCCACGCCGGCGTGGCCCAGACCATGTTCCGGGCCCTCGCCGACAAGGGCATCAAGTTCCAGGCCATCTCCACCTCGGAGATCAAGATCAGCGTGCTGATCGACGCCGCCTATGCGGAACTGGCGGTCCGCGCCCTGCACGGCGCTTACGGACTCGAAGCGGTTTAAGGTCTAGCATCGCCCCCTGAAAGGGCTGGAGCGCGTATGGTCAAGGGCGGAACGATGACGAGGGGGCCAAGGAACCTCCTGCGCCAGATCCGCGAGGCCATGGCCGACGGCGGGCCGGCGCAGGACCGCCTCGACACCGTCGTGCGCATCATCGCCCGGTCGATGGTGGCCGAGGTCTGCTCGATCTACCTGCGTCGCGCCTCGGGCGAGCTGGAGCTGTTCGCCACGGAAGGTCTGAACCGCGCCGCCGTACACACGACGCGGCTACGCCCCGGCGAGGGCCTGGTCGGCGAGGTGGCGCGCTCGGCCGAGCCGATCAGCCTGGCCGACGCCCCCGGCCACCCGAGCTTCTCCTACCGGCCGGAGACCGGCGAGGATCCCTACCACGCGTTCCTCGGCGCGCCCCTGCTGCGGGGCGGGCGGGCCATCGGCGTCCTCGTCGTCCAGAATCGCGCCGAGCGCACCTACGACCCCGACGAGATCGAGGACATCCAGACCATCGCCATGGTGCTGGCCGAGACGGTGGCCTCGGGCGAGCTGCTGGGCCAGGAGGAGCTGCGCGACGTCGAGGTCGCGCCGCACCGCCCGGAGCGGATGAAGGGACAGCGCTTCGCCGAGGGGCTCGCTTTCGGCCATGTAGTGCTGCATGAGGCCCCGCTGGCCCCGGAGAAGCTGCTGGCCGACGATCCGGTGCTGGAGGAAGCGCGGTTGCACACCGCGCTGCACAGCCTCAAGGCCGGCATCGACGCCATGCTGGAGGTGGGGCCGAGCGGCCTGTCCGGCACGCCGTTCGAGGTGCTCGAGACCTACCGCATGTTCGCTGACGATCGCGGCTGGAACCGGTCGCTTGAGGAGGCGGTCCGCTCGGGCCTGACGGCCGAGGCGGCGGTCGACCGGGTGCGCAACGAGCATCGCGCGCGCTTCGCCAAGGCCCGCGATCCCTACATCCGCGAGCGACTGCATGACTTCGAGGACCTGGCCAACCGGCTGCTGCGGGTGCTGGCCGGCGACAAGCCCGGCGAGCGCGAGCTGCCCGAGGACGCCATCCTCGTGGCCCGCAACCTCGGGCCGGCGGACCTGCTGGAGTATCCGCGCGACCGGCTGAAGGGGGTGCTGCTGGAAGAGGGCTCGGCCGCCAGCCACGCCGGCATCGTCGCCCGGGCGCTGCAGATCCCATGCGTCGGCCGCCTGATGGGCCTCCGCGACCGGCTGTCCGAGGGCGACCTGGTCATCGCCGACGGCGAAAGCGGCGAGGCCTATCTACGCCCCCGGCCGGAGATGCTGGAGGCGGTGCAGCAACGCATCGCCGTGCGCGAGCAGCGCCGCGCCGAATTCGCCTTGCTGCGCGACGTGCCGGCGATGACGCTGGACGGTACCCGTATCACCCTGCTCAGCAACGCCGGGCTGGCTGTCGACCTCGACACGCTCGACGATGCGGGGTCGGAGGGCATCGGCCTGTTCCGCACCGAGTTCCAGTTCATGGTGTCGGAAGAGCTGCCGCGGCTGGAGGCCCAGACCCAGCTTTATCGCCGCGTGCTCGACGCCGCCGGCGACCGCCCGGTGACCTTCCGCACGCTCGACATCGGCGGCGACAAGGTCCTGCCTTACCTCGACGCGGAGCGTGAGGAGAATCCGGCGCTAGGGCGGCGCGCCATCCGCCTCGGGCTCGACCGGCCATCGCTGCTGCGGCTCCAGCTGCGGGCGCTGCTGCACGCCGCCGCCGGGCGCGAGCTGCGCGTGATGTTCCCCATGATCGCCATGGTCGAGGAGTTCCGCGCAGCCCGCGAGATGGTCGATGTCGAGTGCGCCTGGGCGCGCCGCCGGGGACGCGCCCTGCCCCAGCTGCTGCGCGTCGGGGCCATGATCGAGGTGCCGTCGCTGCTGTTCCACCTCGACGCCCTGCTGCCCCTGACCGACTTCGTCTCGGTCGGGACCAACGACCTGCTACAGTACATGTACGCCGCCGACCGGACCAATCCGCTGGTCTCGGACCGCTACGATCCGCTGTCGCCGCCGTCGCTGCGGGCGCTGCAGGAAATCCAGACCCGCTGCGCCGAGACCGGCACGCCCGTGTCCGTGTGCGGCGAGCTGGCTGGTCGTCCGCTCGAGGCCTTCGCCCTCGTCACCCTCGGCTACACGCGTCTGTCGGCACCGGCCGGCGGCGTCGGCCCGGTGAAGCGCATGGTGCTGTCGCTGGACCTGCCCGCCGCGCGCCGCGGCATGGCCAATCTGCTCGGCTCGTCTGCAGGCTCGATCCGCAATGAGGTCGAGAGCCTGGCCCGGAAGTTGAACGTCGCCGTCTGACCGTCCCGTTCGGAGACGGGAGCTCAGACAGCGTTAACAACGACTTGGCGCGGCCGGGAAAATGAGTTATCCACAATCAGCGGGAGGTGAGCCTCCGGGGGGAGGTCCGAACCGTCATCCGGATGGCTTAAGAGATGTCGGCACGGAGGCGAGTACGGTGCCGGACGCGACCCCCGGGTCGCTCGTGTCGAGTGTGGGGTTGACGGAGATGGCGCTGGACGCGGGGAACGCCCCCGAGGAGTTTCGAGCCCACCCCGACTGGAGGGAACCCATTCCCTCCATCGCTGACGCGCCATCCCTGGGCGTCGGCCTTCGCCGCGCACGCGAGGTTTCCGGCAAGTCGCTGGCCCAGCTGTCCGCCATCACCCGGGTGCCCCAGAAGTATCTGACTGCCCTCGAGCAAGGGGAGCATTCCGCCCTGCCCTCGCGCGTTTTCAGCCTCGGCTATGTTCGCGCCTACGCCGGGGCGCTGGGCCTCGATGAGCAGCTGGCCGTCGAGCGCTACAAGCGCGAGGCGCCGGACGGCGACACGATAGCGCCGCTGCAGCCGCCCGCCGGGGTCGCCTTCGCCGAAGTGCGCCGGCACTCGCCGCGCGTGATCGCGGCGGCCGCCGTCCTCGTCATCGCCGTCGTCGGCTGGAACGTCTTTCAGCGGGTCAACCATATGCGCTCGCCGCCGCCGGCGGTGATTTCCGAGGTACCCGAGAGCTGGACCCTCGGTGCCGTTCCCGGCCAGTCCCGTGGCCTGACCGAGATCAGCCTCGATGTGCCCCGCCCGGCCCCGCCGGACCAGACGGTGCCGGTCATGTACCTGACGCCAGGCCTCGAGGCGCAGCTGCTCGGCCTTGATCCGGATGACGCCGAGGCCGCCGCCGCCGCCCTCGCTGCTGCTGCCAGCCGGCGCGAGGGCCCGGTGCAGGCCGCCTTCAACCCACGCGGTGCCGTCTATGGTGCCGCCGGCGGCGACTCCCAGGTGACGTTGCAGGCGCGGCGGCCGACAACACTCGTTGTCCGCCTCTCTGACGGACGCGTGCTGTTCGCCCGCCAGCTGGCCGCCGGCGAGGCCTGGCGCGCACCGGTCGGCGTGCCCGCCACCATCGACGCTTCGGAGCCGGGTCTGATCGGCGTCTATCTGAATGGCGAGTCCGACGGGGTTCTGGCCAGCCAGCTGACCCCGCTGAACCAGTTGAACGCTCGCGCCGCCACCCTCGCGCGTCAGGCCCAGGCCCAGGCCGAGGCGGAGGCCCGCGCCGAGGCCGCCCGCCGCGCCGCCGCTGCCGCCGCCGAGAGCCCGGCGACCCCATCCGCCCCGGCAACCGCACCGGTCGTCGCCGCTGCGTCCCCTGCCGCCGCTCCCCCGACTGCTATGGTCGCCCCCGTCGGCTGATCGGTCGCGCGGCCGGCCTGTCGGCCGTCGTGGAAACGCCATCGCCCTTGGCCTATGCTGCAGCCATGAGCGACCACACCCTCGTCCGTCCCTGGCGCCACATCGAGCGTCGCACGAGCCGCAAGATCCGCGTTGGCGCGGTCGAGGTCGGCGGCGACGCCCCGATCAGCGTCCAGTCGATGACCAACACCCCGACCACCGACGCCCGGGCCACCATCGACCAGATCCGCCAGTTGGAGGAGGCCGGGGCCGACATCGTCCGCGTCTCCTGCCCCGACGAGGAGTCGACCGCCGCCTTCCGCACCATTGCGACAGCCGCGAAGGTGCCGCTGGTGGCCGACATCCACTTCCACTACCGCCGCGGCATCGAGGCGGCAGAAGCGGGTGCCGCCTGCCTACGCATCAACCCGGGCAACATCGGCAGTCCGGACCGGGTGCGCGAGGTGGTGCAGGCGGCCAAGGACAATGGCTGCTCGATGCGCATCGGCGTCAACGCCGGCAGCCTCGAGAAGGAGCTGCTGGAGAAGTACGGCGAGCCCTGCCCCGACGCCATGGTCGAGAGCGCGCTCAACCACGCCCGCATCCTGCAGGACCACGACTTCCACGAGTTCAAGATCTCGGTGAAGGCTTCGGACCCGTTCCTGACCGTCGCCGCCTACCAGCAGCTGGCCGAGGTGATCGACTGCCCGCTGCACCTCGGCGTGACCGAGGCCGGTCCGCTGCGCACCGGGACCATCAAGTCCTCGATCGGCCTGGGCATGCTGCTGTGGTCAGGTATTGGCGACACCATCCGGGTGTCGCTGGCGGCCGACCCGGTGGAAGAGATCAAGGTCGGCTTCGACATCCTCAAGTCGCTGGGTCTGCGCCACCGCGGCGTGAACATCATCGCCTGCCCGTCGTGCGCCCGGCAGGGCTTCAACGTCATCGAGACGGTCGGCATCCTCGAGGAGCGGCTGGCCCATGTGACGACGCCGCTGTCGCTGTCGATCATCGGCTGCGTCGTCAACGGCCCCGGCGAGGCGCTCTACACCGACATCGGTTTCACCGGCGGCGGCAAGGGCTCGGGCATGATCTACCTGAACGGCAAGATCGCCCACAAACAGGCCAATGACGGCATGATTGACCATATCGTCGAGCTCGTGGAACGTAAGGCCGCCGAGTTTGAAGCGGCGCAGGCGGCGGCCGAGTAGCCCCCTCAGTCGGGGGAGACATGCCGAGACACATGGGTGCCGCGGCCGCTGCGGCCGCTGCGGCCCTGTTGCTGGCCGCCTCGCCGGCGCTGGCGCAGATGCCGGCCGCGCCTCCGGCGGTCGAGACTCTCAGCGTCCAGAAACGGGCGGTCCAGCTGCAGGTCTGGCCCGCCGCGGGCGAGCCGCGCGCGGTCATGGCCTTCAGCCACGGGATGGGCGGGGACCATGATGCCCGGTTCCGGGCCAAGGTCGAGGCCTCGCTGAAGGACACTCGCCCGGCGATCTCGCACGACGAGGCGATCGTACTGCCGAGCTATGTCCTGGTGTAAAGGATCGGGCTTCAAGTCATCCGGATTGGCCAGGTCCTCCATACCGCCCGCAGGTATCCATGATCCTCTACATCACCGCCCCGTCCCCCTTCGCCCGCAAGTGCCGGATCGTGCTGCGCGAGAAGGGGCTCGCCGACCGGGTCGAGGAGGTCGTCGTCGATCCCTACGCTAACGCGCCCCGGCTGCTGGAGGCCAATCCGGTGGTGCAGGTGCCGACCCTGATCGCCAGCGACGGCCTGCCCCTCAGCGACAGCCCGGTCATCTGCGAGCACCTCGACGAGATCGGAACCGGGCCGCGCCTGCTTCCGGCCTCCGGGCCCGAACGGCTGCGGGTCAAGCGGCTGGAGACCCTGGGCAATGCGGCGCTGGAGATGGGGGTCAAGCTGGTGCTGGAGAAGCGCCGGCCGGAGGCCGAGCGCTCGCCGTCGTGGATCGCGCGCTGGACCACCAATATGGGACGCAGTCTCGACGCGCTGGAGGCGGCGGTCCCGGAGCCGGACGCACCGCTCGACATGGGCGTGATCACCGCCGGCGTCGCCGCCAGCTGGATCGGCTTCCGCCACCCGGAGTTCGGCTGGGCCGAGGGCCGGCCGCGGCTGACGGCCCTGACCGCGGTGCTTGAAACCCGCGACAGCTTCCGCGCCACCGCACCCGCCTGAGGGGCCTCAGCGCCCGCCCAACCCCGCCAGTTGCAGTCCCTGGAAGCCTGCCAGCACGATCAACAGGCCGCCGACCGCAAAGGTCAGCAGGCGCTGCGGGACGCGCTTGACCACGAAACCGGCGAAGGGCGCAGCGATCAACCCCCCGACGACCAGCCCCGCCACTGCGGCCAGATGGCTGTCCAGCCCCTCGGCCTCGCGCCAGTGGCCGGTGATCAGAGCCCACAGGAAGGTGGCCGAGATGGCCGAGGTGACGAGGAACTCCACGGAGTTGACAGTGCCAATGGCCTTGCGCGGCTGCTGACCGGCGCCGACCATGGCCGAGGAGACGGTCGGGCCCCAGCCGCCGCCGCCGATGGCGTCGAAGAAACCGCCGATGACCCCGAGCGGTGCCACCAGCCAGCGCGGCCGGATGATCCTCGGCCGCAGGGCCCGGGTGGCGCGCCACAGGATGTAAACGCCCATGATCGCCAGGTAGACGACGATGAAGGGCTTGATCATGTCCCCGTTGACGCCACTGAGGACGTAGGCACCGGCGACACCGCCGACAACGCCGCCCAAGGCCAGCGGGGCGAACAGCCGCCACTCAACATTCCTGTGCCAGATGTGGGAGCTGGCCGAGGCCCCGGTCGTGAACACCTCGGCCGCATGCACGCTCGCCGAGGCGGCGGCCGGGGGGACGCCGAACGCCAGCAGCACGGACGCGGAGATGACGCCGTAGGCCATGCCCAGCGCCCCGTCGACCAGCTGCGCCAGTATGCCGACGAGCAGGAACAGCAGGAAGTCGTCCAATAGTGTTCCCCCTCAGCCGGCGTTGACCTGACAGCGCTCTCAGGCGGACGGCCGCGCCGATCCTGTGTGCACCGCCATAGCGCACGCGTCGAGGACCTGATCTGCCGCGCACGGCTTCAGCACCATCGCGGCGGCCACGCTCGCGTGCCGCGCTGCCATGGCACCATCGCTCGACAGAAAGACCGACGGCACGCCCCAGCTGTCCCTCAGGCTGCGCGCCAGCTCGACCCCGGTGCCGGGGCAGGCGAGTTCGATGTCCAGCACCGCGACATCGAGCGGCTGTCGGGCGGCCGCGCCCGCTGCGACCGCAGCCTTGGCGAAGGGGCTCACGACCCGGTGCCCGGC
>Ga0315900_10000352_pt1 | contig 82156 bp, 72 predicted proteins | sample LakEriMetagenome_FD_203521 | JGI IMG/M metagenome (GOLD analysis project Ga0315900, IMG submission 203521) | Freshwater fungal communities from buoy surface, Lake Erie, Ohio, United States - Buoy 12 MA114 | ecosystem: Environmental > Aquatic > Freshwater > Lake > Lake biofilm | place: USA: Lake... | reverse complement strand
AAACGGGACACTTCAGTGAAAAAGTGCTCCATTCGAGGCAAGCGGCTCCAGGCAGGATGGTGTAACGACGTCTTGGAAGGCATTCTCACTGGAAAACAGGGCGATTAAGATGCGATTGCCCTGTCGCCCCCCCGCTGTCCCTCGACGCCCGCCTGCGGCAGACTGCCGACTGGTTTCGCGAGCAGGGCTGGTTGTGACGGCTGGCGTCAGGGAGCCTTGATCGCGTACAGCGCGTCCGCCGAGCGGATGAAGAGCCGGCCGTCGGACACGACGAGCGAGGCCGTGATCGACTCGCCGCCGAAGTCGATCGAGTCGAGGAGCGTGAACGTGCGGCCCGCCTTGACGATCGACACCATGCCGTCGTTCGAGGCGAACAGGATCCGATCGCCGACCATGATCGGACTCGTGCGGTGCTGCGCGGTGTGCGTCCTCTCCTGGTAGACGTTCTGTCCGGTCTCCAGGTCGACGCACTGCAGCTTGCCGTCCTTGTGGAGCATGTAGACGAGGCCGTCGGCCACGAGCGGCGTGCTCACGTCGGGCGTGCTCGGATTGATCCAGCGGACGACATCCCGGGCGTTCGAGCAGTCGCCGGCAAGGGCGTCGCCCACCCGGAGCGCGACCGTGGGGCCCGCCTTGCAGGTGGGCACGATGATCGTGTCGGGGCCCGCGCAGGGGGAGGAGACGAATCGCCAGAACTGGTCGTTGGGCTTGGGGTTCGTGGCGGTCGGCCCGTTGAGGCCGCCGAACCGCCAGAGTTCGCGGCCGTCGCCGAGCGCGTGGCCGGTGACACAGTCGGCACCATGGACGACGAGAAACTCCCGCGCCCCCTGCCGGTAGACGAACGGCGACGCATACGAATGCTTGCACTCGAACTGCGCGTCGGTGATCCGGTCCACTTCCCAGACGGTGGCGCCGGTCGTCTTGTCGAGCCGGATCACCTTGCCGGTACGGGTCTGGTCGTCGAGCTTCATCGGCCCGTGGATGAGCTGCAGGTAGAGGGCGTCACCGTCGAGCACCGGGGTGCTCGTCATGCCGAATTGGATGTCGAGTTTCCCGAACCGTTTTCCGACGTCGAACGACCAGACCTCGTCGCCGCCGACGGTGTAGCAGGCCAGGCGGCCGGTGGAGAAGAACACCCACACGTGCCGGCCGTCGGTGGCAGGCGAGGGAGACGCGGAGTTGCCTTCACCGGAGCGGGCGTCCGTGTTGCCGCTGCCGACCGGTCGCTTCCAGACGACCTCGCCGTCGCCCGCGTCGATGCAGAGGAGCACGAGGTCTTTGCCCTCGTTGCTCGTCACGTAGACACGACCGTCCCAGACGCACGGCGTCGCGCCGCCGCGGCCGGGGAGAGGCGTTCGCCAGGCGACGTTCTTCGTCCGCGACCAGGTTTCGGGAATGGCCTTGTCGGTGGAGATGCCGTCGTGCCGCGGGCCACGCCACTGCGGCCACGACTCGGCGCGTCCCGCTCCGGCGGCACAGAGACCAAGCAACGCTCCCGCAGCGGAACACATTGTCCATAGGGATTGAGATCTCATGTCCGGAGGATACCAGATCACCGATGGGGCGGCACCCGGCCGGGCCCCGTGGAGCCCGGGCTACACGTCGACCCCGGAAAGGCCGGCCACGACGACCGAACCGAGCCGGACGAGCGTCGCCCCCTCGAGGATCGCCTCCTCGAAGTCGCCGCTCATCCCCATCGACAGGTCGCGGAGCCGGTCACCCCCGGCAACCGAGCCGGCCAGCCGGTCGCGGAACTCGCGCAGCCGGGCGAACTCGCGGCGGGCTGCGTGCGGATCGCCGTCCGGAACGCTCGCCATTCCCATCAGCCCGCGGACGAGAACGTGCCGCAGGCCGGCCGCCGCCGCCACGATCCGCTCCGCCTCCGCCTCGTCAGCCCCGGTGCGGTTGGGGTCGGAGGACAGATTGACCTCCACCAGCGCCTCCTGCACCTTGCCCGCAGCCTCCGCCTCCGCGTCGATGGCGGCGAGCAGCCGCAGGCTGTCGAGTGAATGAATGAGCGCGGCATGCGGCAGCGTGCGCTGCACCTTGTTGCGCTGTAGGTGACCGATGAGGTGCCAGCGGACCGACGGCCGGAGCTCGGCTGCAGCCGCCGCCTTGGCCCAGAGCGCCTGCGGCCGGCTCTCGGCGAGATCGTGGCAGCCCGCCTCGTGGAGCAGGGCAACGGCCGTGGGGCCGACAGATTTCGTGGCCACGACGAGCGTCACGCCGGCAGGATCGCGGCCGGCCCGGTCGCAGGCCGCGGCGATCCGCTGCCGAACCCGCGCCAGGTTGTCGCGGCAGCATTCACGCGCCCGGGCCTGCGGATCGGGCCCGTTCATTGGATCTGCAGCCGGCGGGAGACCTCCCCGGATCGCTTGATGCGGCCGACGAGAAACTCCGCCGAGACGTTGCAGCCGAGCAGCGTCCGATTCCGGGCGGCGTCGAGCGCCCGGTAGACGAGCCACTGCGCGAGCCCCGCCTGCACGCGGAACCCGGCGGCCTGATGGGCCGGAAGAATCTGGCGTGTGTCGGCGACGGTCAACTGCCGCCAGGTGAGCGGGCGACCGATTCGTCGTGGCTCGAAGTCGAGCCAGAGGGGAGCGTAGAGTCGTCGGCCGCCGAACTGTTCCAGCATCAACGTCCCCGCCGTCGTCGCGGTGAGCGAGCCGCGGCCCGGCGTGCGCCATTCGGGGAGCGCCAGCGGCAAGGCCATGAACCGCATCGCCGTGTCGAAGGCGAGGATCTCCCGCGTCTCGCCCGCGGCCTCCGTCTCCAGGCCCGGGGCCAAGGCAAGCGAGCCGCGATAAGCGAGCGCATCGGAGTCGAGCGAACCGGCCGCCGCGTCGCCGTTGAAGACCGCATGGATCCGCTGCCCCCCGGTGCGGGGCACCAGCGCGTCGGCGAGCATGACGATCCTGTCGTCCGGCAGAACGATCACCTGCCGTTCGAGTTGCATGCCCCCGGCGAGAGGGGCGACGATCTCGAGGAACGACGCCTTGGCGTCCGACTCCCAGCAGGAGGCCACCCACGGCCCCTCGGCATCGAGCGTCCGGCCGCCGAGGCTTGCCTGCCATCCCCAGTCGCCATCGACGAGCAGCCGATCGCCCACGGCGATCTCCAGTCGCGGAATCGCCTCGCGGTACTCGACGAGGACGCGCACATCGCGCCGGCTCCAGCCGGTGCGAATCGTCGCCGAGCAGGCTGCTGCATCGTGAAGGTCGCGGCACAGCAGCCGCGTGTCTGGTTCGCGTCCGCGCCCGGCCAGCCGGCAGGCCGTGCGCCGGGCCGGCTTCTGCAGCGGTCCATCGGCAGCCGCCGCGAGCAGCACGGCCGAAAAACATCCGGGCAGCAGTCCTGGCCCGGTGATGATCCGGCCATCGCGGCCGAGCAGCCGAAGCGCAGACGTGGCTGCCGCGGCCCAGAGCGACTCGGTCTGCTCGTTCCAGGGGAGGCCGCCGGTGACGCAGCCGACGTCGCGGACGCCGGTCCAACGGACCACCCGGTCGATCACCGCCGCCGATCCGGATAGGCCCACCGTGCCCCCTGCCGAGACGAGCCTGGCGACCTCCTCCTCCAGGGCCGCCGTGGCCGCCGGCTCCAGGCAACGGCAGGCCTCGATGTCGGCGAACAGGCGGGCGAGCGTGAGCACGAAGCGGGCCGGAAGGGTGTCGCGACCGCGGCATGCCTCCTCACCGACCCGGGCCGCGCGGACGAGCCTCTCGAGGAGGCTGCCTGCGGAGCCGCCGGCCCGGCGGGTGCGGGCCATCCATGCCAACGCCCACGTGCACGCGTCATGGATCAGCCAGCGATCTCGTGGCGACACCATGCCGGCGGCCTCGTCGAGGCATTCGCCGATCGCCGCCTCGATGAACGTCATGCGTTGCACGTCGCGGCCGCCGCGGGCGACCTGCCGGGCGAGTTGCCGGAGCCGCTGCCGTGTGTCGAGGAGTTCACTCGTGTCCGCAGCGGCACGGATCCGCCCCGCCGCGTCCCGGGCGCCGACTTTCCTCGCTGCCGGACGGGTGGCCGGGGGGCCGCTGTCGCGGGGCAAAAGGGGGGGCGCGGTATCAGCCGCGGCACCGCCCGTGACGGCGTCGACGCAGGCAGGCGCGGCCTCGACGGTGGCGGCGCGGCCGCGGCGTTTTTTCTTCGTCTCGGCCCTGGCACCCTGGTTGGTCGCGACCATCATTGCTCCATCGGGGATCGTGTGCGGAGAAATTTTCCCAGGCCGGCGGGGAATTTTTCAGGTCCGATCTTCGGCTGCGGGGACGTATGATACCGACTCCGAGAGGTCCGCTCCACGCTTCCGAAAAGGAGCCCCGCGATGTCCGCGATGTCCGCCATGACGCCGTTTTTGGTCGCTGCCTCCTTGTCGCCGTCATGCCATGGGCCGGGAAGGATCGTCCCATGGCTGTTCGTCCTCGGCATGCTCGTCATGGTTCCCATCGGGGCCCGGGTCGCGTCGGCCGACGGCCCCGTGGCCTCACCTGCCGAAAAGGCCGCCGCAGCGGACAAAGTCGACCGGCATCCGGAACTGAAGCGGCTTTCCAAGACCGAGGAGGTCTGGGTGGACAAGGATCGCAAGGAGGTGGTCGTCGGCGCCAAGGTGGTGCTCGACGACGGTCCGATCGAGGTCTTCGCCTGCCTGGAAAACACGAAGGAGCACGAGGCGGTGATCGCCGCCCGTTCGACCGCGCGGCTCGTCCACGCGGCACTCCTCGCCGTGGGGCTCGACCCGGGCAAGCCCGTGTCCTTCGATCCGGAGTATCGTCCCGCCCGCGGGCCGGTGGTCCGCGTCATGCTGCGTTGGCGGGACGCCGACGGCAAGCAGCATGAGGTCAGGGCCCAGGAGTGGATCCGAAATTCGCAGACCGGCAAGCCGCTCGACAGCGATTGGGTGTTTGCGGGGAGCGTTTTCTGGAAAGATCCGCAGGGGGGAGACGAGTACTACCAGGCCGATGGCGGCGACCTGATCTGCGTCTCGAATTTCCCCACGGCGACGCTCGACCTGCCGATCCAGAGTTCGCAGTCGAACGAGTTGCTGCTGTTCGAGGTCTTCAACGGGCGTGTGCCGCCGAAGGGGACCGTCGTCGATATCGTCCTCTCCGCTGCGCCGGCCAAGCCGGCCTCCAACTGACTCGGACGGGCCGTCAGCTCTGAGCCGGGCGACCCCGTCGGCGTGCCCGGGAAGATGCACGCGGCACGTGGTCCTGGCGTACAGCGCCGCCGGCTACCGCCGAACGGGAGCGAATCTCTGTCCCGTTCGGTTTGTGGGACCTTGTGGGAGCGTGACATCGACGCGGGGCTGTCGCCTTGATCGGGGATGCCGGCCGGAGCACCGGCCCGCGTACCCCCTCCAGGAGCCGCAATGGTCACGATTCCAAGCCTGTCCCGTTCGCCCGAGTCCCATTTGCCCGCGACCGCTGCGGGACAGGCGACCGCTGCGGGACAGGCATCAGCGGCCGATCCGATGATCGTCCTCGAGGGCGTCACCAAGCGCTGGGGCGGCCGCCCCGTGCTCGACCCCATCAGCCTCGCCGTGCCCCGCGGTCGGACCACCGTGCTCATCGGCCCCAGCGGCTGCGGCAAGAGCACGCTCGTCCGCATGATCGTCGGGCTCGTCGCGCCCGATGAGGGCAGCATCTCGATCGACGGCCGGCGGCTGACGGCCGACTCGCTTCCCGCCCTGCGCCGCCGCATCGGCTACGTCATCCAGGACGGCGGCCTGTTTCCGCACCTCAGCGGTCGCGACAACGTCGGCCTGCTCGCCCGACACCTCGGCTGGGATCCCCCGCGGATCGCCGCCCGCATCGCCGACCTCGCCGCCCTCACCCGGCTCCCCGCGTCGGCCCTCGACCGGTTTCCGGCGCACCTCTCCGGCGGTCAGCGGCAGCGGCTCGGCATCATGCGGGCCCTGATGCTCGAACCGGCGGCTGTCCTCCTCGACGAGCCGCTGGCCGCGGTCGATCCGCTCGTCCGCTACGAACTCCAGGAGGATCTGCGGCACATTTTCCGCGCGGCGGGCACGACCGTGCTCATGGTGACGCACGACATGGGGGAGGCCGGGTTCTTCGGCGACGAACTCGTGCTGCTCGGCGGCGGCCGCATCGTGCAGCGTGGCACGCTCCGCGATCTGATCCGGACGCCGGCCGACGACTTCGTCCGTCGGTTCGTCGGCGCCCAGCGGTTTCCCGCCATGGCAGACGACGGCAGGGAGCGAAGATGACGCACATCAAGAGCACCGGGACCGGCGGCCGGACCGGGACAATCGCGCGGGAGCATGCGGGGCGGCCGCTGGCCGTCGCCCTCGCGGCGGCGCTGCTCATCGCCCACGGCGCGGCGCGGGCCGAAACCGCTCAGATCCGCGTCGGCTCCAAGCCGTTTACCGAGGGCATCGTGCTCGGCGAGGTGCTCGTGGAAATCGCCCGCCAGGCCGGTTTCGCGGTCGAGCACCGGGGTGCACTCGGCGGCACGCAGATCGTCTTCGCCGCCCTCGAACGCGGCGAGATCGACTGCTACGTGGAGTACAGCGGAACGCTGGAAGGAGAAATCCTGCGCGCCGAGTCGCCGCGGTCACCCGCAGCGATCGCCCGTGCCCTTGCCCGCCGCGGCCTCGCCCGCAGCGGCCCGCTGGGCTTCGACAACACCTACGCGCTGGGCATGAAGGAGAGCGAAGCGGAGCGGCTGGGGATCGAGGCAATCTCGGACCTCGGCGGCCGCGACCTCGTCATCGGCCTGAGCGACGAGTTTGTGCGCCGTGCCGACGGCTGGCCGGCGGTCCGCGCCGCCTACGGACTCCGCCAGACGCCGCGGGTCCTCGAGCACGCCCTCGCGTACCGTGGCCTGGACGCGGGGCACGTGGCGGTGACGGACGTCTACGCCACCGATCCCGAGGTCCGCGTCCACGACCTGCGGCTGCTGCGGGACGATCTCGACGTGTTTCGTGGGTACGAGGCGTTCGTGCTCTTCCGGGCCGACCTCGCGTCGCGGGCTCCCGCCTTCGTGTCGGCGGTGAGGCGGCTCGAGGGAGCGATCACGGCGGACGCGGTCCGCGAGATGAACGCACGGGTGCGGGTCGACGGCGTGGCGGAGGGACGCGTGGCCGCCGACTATCTGGCGACGCGGTTCGGCTGGCGGCCGACGGCGGTGGAACAGTCGGCGGCGGGCCGGATCGCCCGCGACCTCACCCGGGCGACGGTCCAGCACCTCGCCCTGGTGGCCGCGGCACTCGCGGCGGCGATCGCCTTCGCCGTGCCGCTGGGCATCTGGGCCTGGCGCCGACCGCGGCTCGCCCCCTGGATTCTCGGTACCGTCGGGCTGATGCAGACGATTCCGGCATTGGCGATGCTCGTCGTCCTCGTCCCGCTCCTGGGCCTCGGCTGGAAGCCTGCGGTGGTGGCGCTGTTCCTCTACGGCCTGCTGCCGATCGTCCGCGGCACCCATGCCGGGCTGGCCGGCATTCCCCCCGAGCTGCGGGAATCGGCCGTCGTCCTCGGCCTCGACGACCGCGCCCGGCTGAAACTCGTCGAATTGCCGTTGGCTGCGCCGGCGATCCTCTCCGGGATCAAGACCGCGGCCGTGATCACGGTGGGCACGACGACGATCGGCGGCCTGATCGGCGCCGGCGGCTACGGCGAGGCGATCCTTGCCGGCATCCGCCGAGCCGACACGGCCTTGCTCCTCGAGGGTGCCGTGCCGGCCGCGGTGCTGGCCGTGGCGATCCAGGCGGGATGCGACCTGCTGGACCGCCGGCTCGTGTCCGCCGCTCAGCGGAGCCGCGGATGACGTGCACAGATCACCTTCATCATGCACGACCGGAGTGAACGGCATGGCTTTGCGTCCCGATCGGATCTTCTGGAATCTCGTCCGGCTGTTCTTGCGGCTGCGGTATCGCGTCACCATCGCCGGCACTGAGGAGGTGCGACGCCTGCGCGGGCCGACGCTGGTGCTGCCAAACCATCCCGCCTACGTCGATCCGGCGATCGTGCTCGGTCATCTGTCCCTGCCCGGACCGCTGCGGCCGCTCGTCTATGCGGGCACGTATCGGCTGCCGCCGCTCCTTCCGCTCATGAAGCTCGTCCGCGCCTTCGAGGTCCCTGACCTGTCCACCCAGAGCCGCGCGGCGGCCGCGAAGACGAAGCAACTCATCGACGCCGTCGCCGCCCGGCTCGATGCCGGCGACAGTTTCCTCATCTATCCCTCGGGGCGGCTGCAGCGCGGCGACCGCGAGATCGTCGGCTCGGCACGGATCGTCCACGAGCTGCTTGTTCGCTGCCCAAACGTGAACGTGGTGCTGATTCGCACCCGGGGCGTGTGGGGAAGCCGATTCAGCTGCGCCCGCGACGGCCGGCTTCCGCACCTCGGCCGGGCGGCGGCAGCCGCGGCCGGCTGGCTGGCGGCGAGCCTGCTGGTGTTCATGCCGCGTCGGCCGGTCCATCTTCAAGCTGAGGTCGTGCCCCGGGAGCGGCTGCCGCTCCAATCGCGCGAGGCCTGCAACTCGTTTCTCGAGTCGTGGTACGACGCCGACGGCGGCCAGCGGCCGCAGTTCGTCCGGCCGCATTACATCCTCGGCCCGCGGAGCGGTCGGTTCGGCCCGGCCGCCGATGCCACCGCGGCGATCGATGCGGCGATCGATGCGACCGGACCGTCGCCGCAGACCGTGACGCAGGTCGACGACTTGGTCGCCGCACACCTCGGCCGCGACCTCACGCCGGAAGAACGACGGCCTGAGACGCGGCTCGACGCGATCGGGCTCGACAGCCTCGACCGGATGGACCTGGGGCTGGAGGTCGAACGCCGGTTCGGTTTTCGCAGCGACGCGGTGGTCGACACGCTCGGCGGGCTCCATGCGCTGGCCGAGGGCAGGCTCGTCCGTCGCGCCGTCGCCCCGGCCGGGCCGCCGGCAGGCTGGCGTCGCAGACGGCCGGCAGAACGGCCGGCAGTGCTCGCCGACACCATCGCCGAGGCGTTCGTGCGCCGAGTGCTCGCCGCGCCCGACGCGGTGGCCGTGGCCGACGCGGTGTCGGGCGTGCTCTCTGCGCGGCGGCTGCTCGTGGCCGCGCAGTTGATGGCCCGGCGGTTCGCCGCCTGGCCCGAGGATCACGTGGGCGTGATGCTCCCGGCGAGCGTTGCGGCCGACGTCGTCTTCTTCGGACTGCACCTCGCCGGCAAGGTGCCGGTGATGCTCAACTGGACGACCGGGCCGGCGAACCTCGCTCACGGCATTCGCGTCACCGGCACGCGCCGGGTCGTCACCTCGCGCCGGCTCGTGGACCGGCTGGGCATCGGCGTCGAGGGGGCCGAGTGCGTGTTTCTCGAGGACGTGCGTGGCGGCATCGGCCGCAGCGAGGCCCTGGGTGCGCTCGCGGCGACGTGGCTCGCGCCCGGCCGCGCCCTGCGCCGACTGCCACGCCGGGCGGCCGACGATCCGGCGGTGTTTCTCTTCACCTCGGGGTCGGAGGCGGCACCCAAGACCGTGCCGCTCTCGCATGCCAATCTGCTCAGCAACGTGGCCGCGGGACTGGAGGTGATCGACGCCGCAGCGGGAGATGCGGTCCTGGCATGCCTTCCGCCGTTCCACAGTTTCGGCCTCACCGGCAACGTGGTCCTGCCGGCGCTGGCGGGAATCCCCTCCGTGCTCCACGCCGATCCGACCGACGCCCACGGCCTCGCACGGGTCGTCGCCACGTACGAGCCGACGCTCCTGTTCACGACGCCCACGTTCCTCGGCCACCTTCTCGCCGCCTGCCGCAAATCCGAGCTCCACAGTCTGCGCGTGATCGTCACCGGAGCGGAGAAGTGTCCGGAGGGCGTCTTCGCGGACTGTCGCCGCCTTGCTCCGCAGGCTACGGTGCTCGAAGGGTACGGAATCACCGAGTGCTCGCCCGTGGTGGCTGCCAACCGGCTCGACGCCGTGCGGCCGGGCACGATCGGTCGGCCGGTCCGTGGGGTGGAGACGCTCATCGTCGATCCCGAGTCGCACCTGCCGGTGGCCGGCGGCGAGACCGGCATGCTCCTCGTCCGCGGCCCCTCGGTGTTCAAGGGATACCACCGGCACGACGGGCCGTCGCCGTTCATCCCGGCCGCGGGCCGATCGTGGTACCGCACGGGCGATCTCGTCTCGGCCGACGCCGACGGCTGGCTCACGTTTCGGGGCCGGATGAAGCGGTTTCTCAAGGCGGGCGGCGAGATGATCTCGCTGCCGGCGCTCGAGGAGACGTTCCTGAAGCGGTATCCGCCCGGGGCGGACGGTCCGCGAGTGGCGGTCGAGGGAATCGAGACCGAGGCGGGCCGGCACGTCGTCCTGTTCACGACGTTCGACCTGCCGCTCCGCGAAGCCGGCGGGCTGCTCGTGGCGGACGGCCTGCGGGGCGTGATGCGGCTCGACGAGGTGCGGCGGATCGACCGCATTCCCGTGCTGGGTACCGGCAAAACCGACCATGCGGCCTTGCGCCGTCTGATCACCGCGAAAAAGTCCGGCCCGGTGCCGGTGGACATCGGTCCGGACGGGCCTGAGCACTGGATCGGTTGAATCGCGGTGCGTTACGGCGTCACGGCACCGCCGGTTGCACCGCGCGGCGACGCGCCGCGGGGGGCCGAGCGACAGCCACGCCACTTGTGCGACCAGAGCCGCTCCGTGTCGGCGATGTCCGCGAACATCCGGTCGGAGATCCGGGCCCGGGGCAGTTCGACGTCGTCGATGCTTATCGGTCGGGAAAAACCGGGCGGCTCGGCCTCTGCCCGGAGCCGGTCGATGTTCGGCGACGAGTAGTGCACGTGACGCAGCCCGGATCCGACCGCGTCGGCCTGCGGCCAGTCTGCCGGCAGCGCCGTGGTGCCGAGACCATGGCTCCCCTTGAATCCGAGACCTGACGCCGCCGCCGTGACGGGCCGCTCGCTGGCCGGGTCTCCCTTGAAGGCATCCCAGTCGACGGTGCCGAATCCACTGATGCCCCAGTACGAGGGGCCGATCTCGTCGGCAGCCGGTTCGCGGAAGCCGCGAACGGCCTTTTCCAACTCGAGTTCCGTGATCGGCCGCAGTCCTGCCCAGGCCGCGAAGGTGGCACCGTCGAGCCACGACATGCCGAAGCACGCGGCGCCCGCCCGCTGCCGGCCGGGACTGCCTGCGTAGCCACCCTTGGGGTTCTTGAAAACGTGCCCGTTGACCCCCGAATATCCGGTCTTGTTGTACACGCACCGATCGGTGCCGGCATACCGCTCGGCGGCGAGTTTCGGGTCGAGGGTGTTGAGAAAGTCGGCGTAATCGCCCGGCGTGATGTGGAACTTCATGCAGTAGAAGGGGGCGAATCCGTTGGGGTAGGTCGCGGGTATTTCGCCGCCGTCGACCAGCCGCCCGCCGTGGTTACGGGCCCAGAGACGGCCCTCCTGCTTGCCGGTAGGAATCGGCCCCGCACTGGTCACGCGGTAGGGAGCAGTGCCGTTCACGCCGTCCTTGTAGCTGTGGAAGCCCCCCGCCTCGTTGCCCCCGGAGCCGAGCCAGAACGGTCCCTCTGGCACATACACCATCTGGATGCCGAAGCCGCGGATGCGGTCTGCGGCATCGGGTCCGATGCCGTGGAGGGAGTCGGCGTCGCAGACGACCGAGACGCCCTCGGCCTTGAATGGACCGTCGCCGACGGCGCCGCGCCGGATGAACAGGCCGGTGAAGCCGTCAGAGCCGTCGGGCACGACGAGTTCCGCCTGGGTGTCACCCTTGCCTGGGCTGGACCCGGTCGGATTGACGACCCGGTCGGCGACGAGCCTCACGTGCCGCCACGAGCCGTCCTCGGCCTTGGTCTTGAAGAACACCCAGGCCGCATCGTGGTTGTGTTCGGTGCGCCAGGAATTGCTCCAGGAGACGTCGAAGGTCAAGGTAGCCGTCTTCGCGTCCCGAGGCTTCACGGCGACGTTCTCGATCGAGGTCTTCCATTTGCCATCCCAGCCGCTGGAAGGCGTGCGCACGAACGTGGGATCATTTTCCGGAAGCGTCGTCTTCGCCATGTCGACCGGCTTCTCGAGCGGAACGACCCGCGCCGTGCGGACGCTGCGAAAGCTGCAGCCCCCGCGACGATTTCGCTGGGGAAGCCTAGGAGAAATGTCCATGTCGCCGCGATCCGATGTTCGGAGACCGTCGTTGGACGTCCACTGGCCGCCGCGGAAACCGGCCCCAAAGGCCCACTCCTCCGGATACCGCAGCGACGCGCCCTTGCCCACCGTGACGAACGGGGCGGGCCAGGCGCCGTGGGTGCCGTCGAAGCGGCGGCCGACGATGTTGCCAACGCTCACGACCCACTCCTTCAGGTTGCCGGTCAGTTCGAGGATGCCCCAATATGACGCTCCGGCGGCGACGCGGTCGCTGTCCGGAGTGGCGAAGATCCCCGCCCGCAATGGACCGGCCACGGTATCGTCGGAGACGACTCCCCTGGCATCGCGGAAGATGCCGCCATTCCACACGGCATTGCCGCGGGTGGCATCGGGCCCGTTGTCGCCCTGCCACGTGACGCGTTCGTCTGCCCGTCCGCGATTGGCGATCACGTAGCCGCCGTTTCCGCCGCGGCGATGTTTGTCGAAAGCCACGCCTGCGATCGCGGCCGTGCCCCAGGCATACTCGCCTGCCACGGGCTGAAGCGGCCCGCGGCAGGCCTTTTCGAACTCCAGTTCGCTCATCGGCCGCAGGCCGGCCCAGGTGGCATATCCCGTGCAATCGTCCCACAGCATCAAGTCGCAGGCGACGTCAGGTCTTTCGGTGACGAAGGCGGCCGGAGCCCCCGCGGTTGCGGGTTTCGGGGCCGTGATGCCGGTCAAGGCCACGCCTTTTTTCCCCACAAATGGCCGCATCGGCTTCCGGGGCTTCGATGCGGGCGTGTTGAGGTAGTCCACGAACTCCCGTTCGGTGACCTCATGCCGCATGCAGTAGAACGCGGCATGCCCCTTTGGAAACCTCGCGGGCAGCGTCTGCGGTGCGCCGCTCGAGAAATCTTCCGTGCGCAGCCACATCCCCACGCCATCCCGGTTGCCGAGGTTCTTCGGGCTTTCGCCGCCGAGGGTGATCGCCGCCTCGCTCTCGACGCGGAAGGGAGCGGCGGTGTCGCCGGCCGAAAACTGGGCCGCCACCGCGTTCGTCGAGCCGTCGCCGAGCCAGAAGCTGCATTCGGGAACGTAGACCATGTTGATGGCGAACACCTTGAGTTCGACGGCGGCAGGATCGGCGATGCCGTCGGCTTCGCTCAGCCAGCGCAGGGAAATTCGCTGCCACTCGACCGGTCCACTGCCGGCGGCGGCCCGATAGGCGAAGACGCCGGCGGCCCGTTTGCCGTCGTCGGTCGGACCGACATCGAGCGTCACACCGGCCGGAGCGGCATGGTCGGCCGCGGCGACCGCGAGCGTTGCGGGCGACCAGACTTCGGCGTCCCGGGCTCGAAACTTGGCGAACAGCCAGGCGGCGTCCCAGTTCTCAACCTTGAGCGTGCCTTTGCCGCCGTGTGCCTGCTCGGGGATCTCCCAGGCCGCACGCCAGGAATGGTTCCAGGCGACGTCGAACGTGATCGTCGCCGAGCCGGCTGCACCGCGGGCCGTCGCCAGGTTCGTGATCCGGATGGGATCAGCCATCCCGGTGCCGCGAAACCGGGCTGCTGCAGGATCGTCGGCCCGAGCCGAAGGAATCGCTGCCAGGAAGAGCCCGGCACCGAACACCAGGGTACGAACCGCTGCATTGCTCATCGTATGGCCTCCGGGTAGAGACTCGGATCGACTCTCGGCACGTCGTCAGACTATCGTACCGAATTCTCCATCGCGAGGCTTCAGGTCGTCGAAGGCGGGCCGGCAACGCCGGTCGCGCGGCAACGTCGCCCTTCACTTGTGCGTCCTGATGGTGTCGGCCGCACGGCTCTGCAGGACAATCCCCGGTGCCCCAGATCAGGCGTCGAGTACGCGGCAATGAGCCAGGACCTCATCGGCCGTAGCGACGTAGCCGGTGTAGAAGGGGCCGAACTCGGCGTAGCGGGCACTCGCCTCGTCGAACCGCATGGTGTAGACGATCTCCTTCAGCCAGTCGGGCCGCCGGGCCCACAGCGTCACGCCCCACTCCCAGTCGTCGAGCCCGACCGACACCGTGATCAGCTGCGTGACCCGGCCGCCGAACGACATGCCGGTGCGGCCGTGCTCGGCCATCAGCCGGCTGCGCTCGGCGAACGGGAGCGCGAACCAGTTTTCCCCCACCTCGCGCTTCTTGTTCATCGGGTAGAAGCAGGCGTTCGGCCACGGGGGCAGTTCGGGCTCGAGCCGGGCGAGCCGCATCGTATCCTCGCGGGCGGCATAGCCCTGCACCTTGGCGCGGTACGAGGGGCTGTCGGCAACCTCTCCCTCGGCAACGAGCCGCTGACCGTACTGCTCGACGGTGGGCACGTACTCGCTCACCTCGGTGAGGCTGACGAACGAGTAGGTGGGCCGGAGCGCCTCCCCGAGTGGACCGGCCAGCAGCCGTTGGTGCACGGCATCGACACGGAGCGGGGCCGGATCCATCGCCACGACGCCAAAGTCGGCCTTGTGGCCGGGAACGAGCCATGTCTGCAGCCTGGTCGGTGCGCCGGGATCGGCCGGGGCAAGGGCGGCGGCGAACTGCCGGGCCCCCTCGGCTCGGGCCGCCGGGGTGAGGGCCGCGAGCCGGACGCGGTCGAACGCATAGAAGGAATGCGTCACGTGCCAGCCGGTGCAGGGCTGGGTGGCTGTCTCCACGGCCTGATGGGCGGCTGCCCGATCGGCATGTCCGGGGCGACCGTGGGACGGGGCCGCGGACGGGCGGGTCGTGGTCTCGGACACGGTCGGTTCTCCAAAGGGGGTGTGAACGCGGAAACGCCGCAGTCGGACCGGAGTCTACGTCCATTCGGGCTCGGTTCCCAGCGGCCCGCTGTCCGGCGGCGACCGGTTCGCGATAGGATGAGAGGGTCGACACGGAACGCGTCCGACGACGCGCCCGACCGGAAGTCGAGGAGGGGAGACGGACCATGGGACAGGCGATCGTCGATCCGGAGGAATTGCGGAAATTTGCGAACGCACTGCGCAGGTTCAGCGACGAGGTCGTGGCGCAGATGCAGATGGTTCATCGGCAACTGGGCGCCCTGAGCGCCACGTGGCGCGACCAGGAGCAGAAGAAGTTCTCCGAGGAATTCGAGCAGCAACTGATCATGTTTCGGCGGTTTGCCGAGTCGACGGGTGAGTACGTGCCGTACCTGATCCGCAAGGCCGAGCGGGCCGAGGAATACCAGCAGCAGCGCTGACGCACTGCCGGAAGGAGGCGGCCTTGGCCGAGCAGGTGGATGTCAGGTCGATCGACACCCTGGCCTTCGTGAAGGGGGCGCTGGCGGCGTTCGCGCACGAAGCCGGCCAGGCCCTGGCCGAGATGGAACTCCAGGGGCAGCGCGGCATCGACTGGGTGACCGTGGAGCGGGCGGCCTACTGGAAGGCGGAGATCCGACGCCGCGGCGATGCGGTCAACCAGGCCATCAAGGACCTGGAGCACTGCAGGACCTTCAAGAAGGTCGGCGATAACGCGCCTTCCTGCGTCGAGGAAAAGAAGGCCTTGGCCAAGGCCCGACGCCGGCTGGAGATCGCCGAGGAAAAGGCCCAACTCGTGCGGCGTTGGACGCCGGTCGTGCTCCAGCAGTTTCGCGAGACCTGTGTGCGGCTCACCCGGTTTCGCGAGGTCATCGACCTCGACTGCCCGCGGGCGATGGCCGAACTCGAACGCATGCTCCGGGCGCTCGACGCCTACCAGAACGTCTCGTCGGTCCGAGACGACGCCGCGGCCGCGGGGGGCGTCGGCACGGCGAGCGTCACGCGGCAGGACGGCGAGCCGGCTGCGGCGGCCCCGGCACCGGCCCCGGAGCGGGGAGGCGAGGCATGAGGGTCGGAGACCTCTCGGGGGGCGCCGCGAAGCTCGCCAACGCGATCAAGCAACTCCACATCAAATGGGATGCTGCCAAGGAGACGTGGGACGACGCCCGCAGCCGCTCGTACCATGAGACTCACATCGAGCCCCTGTTGCCCGAGGTCAAGGACACGCTCGACGCGCTCGGGCGCCTCGCCGAGGTGCTCGACCGCGCCTGTCGGGACGTAGCCGACGACCGTGATGGCTCCTGATCGGCCCCCGTTCCGACCCGCCCCTCGCCCGAATTCGACCGCCCTTGCTCACGGAGCACCGCCCGTTTCCCGCCCCGCCTGTTTTCCTCCGCAGGACCGACCGCGACCATGACCGCCAGCGCACCGCCCGACGACTCCCTGCCCCCCGTTCACGCCGAAAGCACCCGGTCGGCTTACGACCGTGACCTGCTTCGCGAGCAGATGGCGATCCTGCGTCGCGAATCGGCCGCCCGGGCCCGGCTGGAGAACGAGATTCGTGCCGAGCACGAGAACGCCACGGTGAAAATCCGCACGGAATCCGACCAGGCCCTCGACGCCATCCGTAGCCGCTACGCCGCGGAGATCGACGCGGCCAGGCGGGAGCACGCGACGCTGCTCCACAAGGCGGACGCCTACGAGACAGCCGAACGCGGGAAGTGGGACGAGTGGCTCAAGAAGGAATCGGCGGCGGTGACGCGCAGGTTCGAGCAGTCGATCCGCCAGACCGAGGAGGAGGATTCGTTCGAGGAAGGTTCGCTTGTCGAGGTGCATCGAGAGAAACGGAAGGACCCGCAGCGGATCTTCGCCAAGTCGGAAAAAGAACTTGCCGCCGCGCTTGCCCAGATCGGCGAAGCCGAGGCCCGCGGGTTGGCCCTGCTCGCAGCCCGGGGCGTGAAAGGCGGGCAGCATGCCGCCAGCGGTTCGGTGGCAGCGGAGGCGGCGTCATCGACGGAGGATGCCGGCGCGGCGCCGCCCGTGGATGGCACCGGCGCGGCCGTGCCGGCCGACCCGTTGCCGCAGTTGGAATCGCTGCGAACCGCCGTGCTCGGCCTGGAACGGGAACTCTCCGACCTGCCGGCGGCCCGACTGGCGTTCGCCGGCGGCATGCTCGCGGCCGCGATCGGTCTGCCGGTCGTCCTCGGCGGGGCAGCCGTCGCGGCTGCATTTTTTCTGCTCGACGGCGACCTGCCCCAGCGGAAGCAATACGCGGCGATGCTCGGCGGCGCGGTCGCTGCGGTCGGGCTCGGGGCAGCGGGCTGGTTCGTCGGCGGGCTGCGCCGTTCCGCGCGAAGGCAACTCGCCGCGGGGCAGGTCCGGTTCCTCGACGCCTGCCGCGCGGCACGGGATCTGGAGCCTGCCTGTCGGGCGTTTCTCACGGCCCGCCGCGAGGATCAGGTGCGGCGGCTCGACGAGAGGTTTTCCCGTGACAAGGAGGCACGTCGGCAGGCCGCCACGGACAAACGCGCCGCCCGGGCCGCGAAGCGGGACAAGGACGCCACCGACATCGTCGTAAAACATGCGGCAGAGATCCAGGCGGTCGTCGAGAAGGTCGGCGCCGCACGCTTGGCCGCGGAGCAAAAGTATCCGACGCGAATCGCCGCCCTGGAGACGAACTGCCGTGAGGACGTCGGCCGCTTGGAGGCGACTCGGAACGAGGCGCTGGCCACTGCCGATCGCCGGCGGAACGACCGCTACGCGGACCTCACCGCGCGGTGGAAGTCCGTCCGCAAGGAAACCGCGGCAGTCTGCGCGAAGGCGGCGGCGATCGATGCCGAGGCTTTTCGCCCCTGGGACGACCTGCGTCGCGAGGACGTGCCGCTGCCGGTGCTGGCCCCGCCGGGACTGCGGTTCGGCACGCAGGCGTTGACGCTGGAAAAGGTCCCCGGAGGCGTGTCCGTCGATCCGGCCTTGAATGTGTTCGGGCCCGTCTCCTGGACGCAGCCGGCGATCCTCCCGTATCCCGCCGACGCATCGCTGGTCATCGAGACGGCCGCCGACCAGAAGGAGGCCGCATCGGCCTTCATGCAGGGGCTGATGCTGCGGATCGCGACCGGCATTCCCGCGGGGCAGAGCCGGTTCACCATCATCGATCCCCTCGGTCTGGGCAAGCAGTTCGCCGGATTCATGCACCTCGCCGACCACGACGAGCTGCTCGTCACCAGCCGGATCTGGACCGAACCGCAGCTCATCGAGCAGCGGCTCGCCGACATCACCGAGCAGATGGAGGTGGTGATCCAGAAGTACCTGCGGAACGAATACGCGTCGATCGGCGAATACAACGCCGTGGCGGAGGTGCCCGAGCCCTACCGGTTCGTGGTCGTGGCCAACTTTCCCGCCAACTTCAACGAGACGAGCGCCCGCCGGCTGGCGAGCATCGCGGCATCCGGGCCGCGGTGCGGCGTCTACACCGTCGTTTCCGTCGACGTGAAGGCGCAGATGCCGGCCGGCTTCGACCTCGCCGATCTGACGAAGCACGCGACGGTGCTCGATCTCGACGAGGGGGGCTTCACCTGGCGCGATCCGGAATTCTCGCGCTGGCCGCTGACGGTGGAGCAGGCCCCTGCCGACGACGTGTTCACGGCGATCATCCAGCGTGTCGGCCGGGCGGCGAAGGCGGCCAAGCGGGTCGAGGTGCCGTTCGACCGGGTCGCGCCGGCGGAGGCCGACTGGTGGAAGGGGAGCACGGCCAGCGAGGTGCTCGCCCCGCTCGGTCCGGCCGGCGCCAAAAAACTGCAGTACCTCAAGCTCGGCCGGGGCACGAGCCAGCACTGCCTGATCGCCGGCAAGACGGGCTCCGGCAAATCGACCCTCATGCACGCGATGATCACGAGCCTGGCGCTGCAGTACAGCCCGACGGAGATCCAGTTCTATCTCATCGACTTCAAGAAGGGGGTCGAGTTCAAGCTTTACGACCACTACCGGCTGCCGCACGCCCGGGTGATCGCCATCGAGAGCGAGCGGGAGTTCGGCCTCTCTGTGCTCGAGCAACTGGACCGCGAACTGAAGCGGCGCGGCGACCTGTTCCGTGACATGTCGGTGCAGGACGTGGCCGGTTTCCGGCGGACGGGGCATGCCGATCCGATGCCGCGGATCCTCCTTCTCATCGACGAGTTTCAGGAAATTTTCGTCGAGGACGACAAGATCGCCCAGGACGCGGCGCTGATCCTCGACCGCCTCGTCCGCCAGGGCCGTGCGTTTGGCATGCACGTGCTGCTCGGATCGCAGACGCTCGGCGGCTCCTACAGCCTGCCCCGGGCGACGATGGGGCAGATGGCGGTGCGGATCGCCCTGCAGTGCAACGAGGCGGACTCCAGCCTGATCCTCTCGGAGGAAAACACGGCGGCCCGACTGCTGACCAGACCCGGCGAGGCGATCTACAACGACGCCAACGGCATGGTGGAGGGGAACAATCCGTTTCAGGTCGTGTTTCTCAACGACGAGCGTCGCGAGCGTTATCTCGGCGCCCTGCGGGCGCTCGCGGATCGGCGGGCCGACATTCCGCAGTTGCCGCGGATCGTCTTCGACGGCAACCAGGCTGCCGATCCCGCCGGGAATCCACTGCTCACGGAACTTCTCGAGGCGGGCACGATCCGCGGCAAGGAACCAGGGCCGCCGCTGGCCTGGCTCGGCGATGCGATCGCGATCAAGGATCCGACCGCGGCCGTGTTTCGCCGCCAGGGGGGGGCCAATCTGCTCGTCGTCGGACAGCGTGAGGATCTGGGCACGAGCCTGCTGGCGCTGGCGATCGTGAGCCTGGCAGCGGGGCACGATCCCCACCCCGGCGGCAGCCTCGGTCGGGCGGCACGGTTCGTCGTCTTCGAGCCGGCGATCGCCGAGGAGAAGCCCGACACGATGCTGGCACGGTTGGGCGATCACCTGCCGCACGGGATCGAGGTCGCCGGCCGTCTTGGAGTGGCCGCGGCGATCGAGGGAGTGGCGAACGAGGTGAAGCGGCGGATCGACGAGCAGGTCCTCGACGGCGAGTCGGTCTTCGTCGTGATCCGTGACCTGGGCCGCTTTCGCGAAGTGCGGAAGAGCGACGGCGACTTCGGCTACTCGTTCGGCGACAAGAAAGCCGGGCCTGCCGACCACCTGCTGACGATCCTCAAGGACGGACCAGCGGTGGGCGTGCATGCGATCATCTGGTGCGACTCGCTCACGAACCTGCAGCGGACCTTCGACCGCAACACGGTCAAGGAGTTCGAACTGCGCGTGCTATTCCAGATGAGCGGCAATGACTCGAGCCAGTTGATCGACAGCCCGGCCGCGGCCCGGCTCGGCCCGCAGCGGGCGCTGTTCATCCACGAGGAGACCGGAACGCTGGAGAAGTTCCGCCCCTATTCGTTCCCGACCCCCGAGTGGCTCGCGGTGGTGGCGGCGCAGATGCGGGCCCGGCCGCAGGGGACGCCGGCCGTGAGGCCTCAGGCGCCGACTTCGGCCGCCGGCAATACCGTCGACGAGAAGCCTGCCGAACTCGGGAGCTTCACCGGCTTCGGCGGCGGGGAGTTCAACTTCACGAAGTTGCTCGAAGACAACCCGGGGGACAACTCCGGCGGGTGACGGGCCGGTGCTGACGATTCAACGCGCTCTTCGCGTATGAACCGAGCCTCCCTATCGAGAGCACGGGAGGGCAGCCCCGACCGGCGGACCGCGCGAGGCATGTGGAGCGGAGAAGGCCCGCCTGCCGCCCCCACGCCGGCGTTGCAGTCAGCCGACGACCAGCGACTTCATCTCGCGGACGGCCTGCGTGAAGCCGACGAGCACGGCGCGCGACACGATCGAATGGCCGATGTTGAGCTCCCCCATGCCGGCAAGCCGGGCCACCGGCACCACGTTGCGGTACGTGAGGCCGTGGCCGGCGTTGAGGACGAGCCCCGCCTGGCAGACGCTCGTCCCCGCCCGGGAGAGCTCCACGAGCCGTTCGTGCCGGGGCGCATCGCCGGCAGCATCGGCGTAGCGGCCGGTGTGCAGTTCCACCGCCTGCACCCCGAGCGCGAACGCCGCGTCGATCTGCAGCGGGCAGGGATCGATGAACAGCGAGACGGCGACGCCTGCGTCGCGGAGCCGGGCGACCGCCGTGGCCGTCGCCTCCCGGTGGGTGACGACGTCAAGGCCCCCCTCGGTCGTCACCTCCTCGCGCCGCTCCGGCACGAGCGTCGCCTGGCAGGGGCGGACGCGGCAGGCGATGGCGATCATCTCCGGGGCGATGGCGCACTCCAGGTTGAGCCTCACCTGCACGGTCTGCCTGAGCAGGTCGAGATCGCGGTCCTGGATGTGCCGCCGGTCCTCCCGGAGGTGAACCGTGATCGCATCGGCGCCGCCGAGTTCGGCGAGGGCCGCGGCCCAGACCGGGTCGGGTTCGACAGTTCGGCGTGCCTGCCGGATCGTGGCCACATGATCGATGTTGACGCCAAGCGTGGCCATGGGCCTGCGGTCCCGCGGGGAGTGGTGCCGCGGGCGGGCCGCGGCGCGGCCGCGGGGCTCGTCACCCCGCGGCCGGCCGCACGATCCTACTTCCTCTGCAGGAGCAGGGGAACGTTGCCGCGGGGCGTGCGGACCCTGAGCAGCACCCCCGCGGCCGCCGACTCCTTTTCGATCGCCGCCGCGAACTCGGCGATCGAGGTGACGTCGGTCTTGCCGACGCCGCGGATGAGCATCCCGGGACCGACGCCGGCCGCCGCGGCGATGCCTTCTTCGTCCACCCGGTCCACGAGGACGCCGGCGAATCCCTCGTAGGTGTCGTCTCCGGTCGAGTTTTTTTCACGGACCTCGATGCCAAAGTCTCGTGAGTAGTAGGTCTTGCCGCCGGTGTCGGCGGCGTCCGACCGCCGCCTGCCGCCACCGCCGTCCGCGAGGTCGGTCGGGAGCGGCTTCACCGAGACGGAGAGCGTGACGACCTTGCCGTCGCGGAGGACCGTCAGCTTGTGGGGCTGGCCGATCACCGACCGCTCGACGATTTCCTGCAGCGAGCGGGTGCCCTGGACCGGTTGGTCGTCGAAGGCGGTGATCACGTCGAACTCCTGCACCCCCGCGGCGGCGGCCGGCGATCCGGGGACGACGTCGCTGACGAGCACCGCTTTGCGATGGTCCTTGACGCCGAGCTTGGTGGCCATCCGCGCGTCGAGCGGCCCCATCTTCACGCCCATGTAGGCCCGCTCGACCGTGCCCCTGGCGATCAGTTGACCGCTGACCCACTTGGCGAGGTTGACCGGGATGGCGAAGCCGATTCCCTGGTAGCCGCCGCTGTTCGAGGCGATCGCCGTGTTGATCCCCACCACCTCGCCGGCGAGGTTCACCAACGGCCCGCCCGAGTTGCCCGGATTGATGGCGGCGTCCGTTTGCAGGAACCGGGCCCGGCTGCTGGAGAGTTCGCGACCCTTGCCGCTGATGATGCCGGCGCTGACCGTAGTCTCCAGGTCAAACGGAGTGCCGATCGCGATCACCCAGTCGCCGATCGCGAGTTTGTCGGAGTCGCCGAGCCGGGCCACGGGCAAATCCTTGGCGTCGGCGAGGCGGACGACGGCGAGGTCGCTGTCGGGATCGGTCTTGATCTCCTTCGCCTTGAACTCCCGACCGTCCGACAGTTCGACGGTAACCTCGTCGGCGCCTTCGACGACGTGGTTGTTGGTGAGAACGATCCCGGTCGGGTCGACGATCACGCCGGAGCCGACACCAGACTGCGGCGGACCTCCCCCTTCGGGCATGTTGAACTCGAATCCCTCCGGCAGACCGTTGGGAAACATCTCCTCGAGCGGCGTTCCCCTGAAGGGATTCTGCTGGCGGCCCGGCTGCCGCCGCCCGGCGGCCGGCTTGCGGGCCTTGGTCTCGCTGCGGACGACGACCACGGTGGGCGTGGCCACTTCGGCCGCATGGCGGAAGGCCTTGGAAAGAGCCGTGGCGTGCGCCATGGCCTCGGCTGGCTCGTCGGCACGGGCGGACGGTGGGGGGGCCCGAAACGCCGCCGCGGCCAGGGCGACGGTCATCAGGCTACAGAGCCAGCATGTGAACCGGGGACGGGCCGCGACCGACCGCGGCGTGGCGGGAGACGGGAACGAACGGATGTCTTTCATGGGATGATCCAACCTTTCTTGGGCACCTCGTGCCGAAATTGTACGCGCGCGGAAGCATTCCGGCCGATCGGGAGATCGGCCGGGGCGGACCGGGCGCTCGGCCGTTCTACGGGGTCCGGCGGCGGCTGGTTCGCCGCGGGGCCGGCGGCGGGCCGGCGGTCGCGTTGACAGCCGCCGCGGCCGGTTCGTAGGCTCGGCGGACGCGAGCGAGGGTCGAGGATGGCACGGAAGGAACGACAGGAGCCCCCGGCCATCGACGTCGCCGAGTGCCAGCGGCGGATCGGCTACGAGTTTCGCGACCCGGCGGTCCTCGTCGCCGCTCTGACGCACGCGTCGGGTGCCAGTCACAGGCTCGCGTCCAACGAACGGCTCGAATTTCTCGGGGACGCAATCCTCGGCTTCATCGTCTGCGAGACGCTCTACCACCTCTTCCCCGAGTCGCTGGAGGGGGATCTGACACGGATCAAGTCGGTGGTCGTGAGCCGCGAGACGTGCAGCCGGATCAGCGAGCGGCTCGGGCTGGTCGATTTTCTGATCGTCGGCAAGGGCCTGTCGGCCGGTCGCCCCGTTCCCGAGTCGGTTCTCTCCGACCTGTTCGAGTCGCTGGTCGCGGCCCTGTACCTCGATGGCGGACTGGAGGCGGTGCGGCCGTTCGTGGCCCGGCACGTCGGCCTTGAAATCGAGGAGGTGGCGTCGGGGGCCCAGGGCTGCAACCACAAGTCGTTGCTCCAGCAATGGTCACAACGCGATTTCGGTATCACGCCGACGTACGAAGTGCTGGCTGAGGCCGGTCCCGACCACAGCAAGAAGTTTCACGTCTCGGCCCAGATCGGCGGCCGGCGGTACGCCCCTGCCTGGGGCCGCAACAAGAAGGAGGCGGAGCAGCGGGCCGCCTCCAACGCGCTCGGCGAACTTCGCGCCGAGGAGTCCGGATCCTGAGCGGCTGATGAATCGAGCCCGCTCAGTCGTCGAAGCGGACCTCGAGGATCTCGAACTTCTGCGTGCCGGCAGGCACGTCGATGGCCACTCGTTCCCCGACCTTGCGGCCGAGCAGGCCCTGGGCGAGCGGACTGGTCACGTTGATCCGGCCGCGGTCGTAGTCCTCCTCGCCGGCCCCGACGAGCACGAACACCTCCTCGTCGCCGAACGTGAGATCCTTGACGACCACCGTCGCTCCGAAGACCACCTCGTTCCCCGCTTCCTTGGCCCGTTCCACGATCACGGCCCGGGCGAGCTTGTCGCGGAGGAGGTTGATCTTGGCCTGCAGCAGCCCCTGGCTCTCGCGGGCGCCGTGGTACTCGGCGTTCTCGCTCAAATCTCCTTCGCTGCGGGCCGCGGCGACCCGCTGCGCGAGCTTGGGCATCTCGACGTTTTCGAGTTCGTCGGCCTCGGCCTTGAGCTTGTCGTAGCCGGCACGGGTCATCGGGATGCGATCGGACATGGCGATGGGTCTCCAGCCAATGGGGAACCGGGCCGCTCCACAGGGCCCGCGGTCACCGCCCTCAGGCAGGCGGCGACGATTCGGGTGAATAGAGCAGCCGGCCACAGCTGCGGCAGACGACGATCCTGCCCATGAGCAGGTCGGAGAGCATGTTGCCGGTGAGCGATTGGAAGCAGCCGCCGCAGCTCTGCCCGTCGACGGCGGCCATGCCATCGGCGCCCTTCTGCTTCACGATCCGCTCGTAGCGGTCGCGGACGTCGACCGGAATCTCGTGCTCGACCGTCTCCAACTCACCACGGACTCGGGCCACCTCGGCGGCGAGTCTGCCCGCTTCGGCATCGACGGCGGCCTTGGCCTCGGCAAGCAGTCGGCGGGCGGCCTCGACCTCCTTCTCGGCGGCCGGAACGGTCGGCTTGAGGGCGTCGATCCGCTCGAGCGACTCGAGGATCTCGTCCTCGAGCACCTTCGACGCCATGGCGTCGGCGGCGAGTTGCTCCTTGAGCGCCTGATACTCCCGATTGGTCTTGCAGGCGTTGAGCTTGGCTTCGAGGTCGCGGTGCTTCGCCTCGGCCGACTTGAGGTGCAGCTGCTTCTGGTCGGCCGACATGCGAGCCTTCTTGACCTCGTCCTGGGCCGCAGCCTTGCGGGCCTCCGCCGCCTCCAATTGCCGCGTGCACGCGGCGACCCGGCGCGGTCCGCTGGCCTGCTGCTCGCGCAGGTCACCGAGTTGGCGGTGGATGCGGTGCAGCGTGCGAAGGGTGACGGCGGAAACAGCGGCGGCCATGCGAAGGACCCGGAGGATTGCCCACAGCGGGGAAGTCTACACGACTCGCAGCCCGGGCGTCGAAGGCCGGCCGTTGCGCAGGGGAATCCGCCGGATTGGCGGGATGACCGCGGCGGGCGGAGCCCCGATCGGCGGCACCGATCGGAGCTCGCGACCGCGATATGGGGCGCGGCACACGTCGGCGGTCAGTTGACCGCGCCGGCCGCACCTTCGAGGAAGGTTTCCAACTGCCGAGACCGGACGGGATGCTGGAGCTTCTTCACCGCCTTGGCCTCGATCTGCCGGACCCGCTCACGGGTCACACGGAAGATCCGCCCCACCTCCTCCAAGGTGTAGGTGTAGCCGTCGGTGAGGCCGTAGCGGAGCCGGATGATCTCCCGCTCCCGGTAGGTGAGCGTCTTCAGCAGCGTGTCGATGCGGTCGCGCAGGAGGCCATGGGTCGTCGACTGCGTCGGGCTGGCCACGCTGGCATCCTCGACGAACTCGCTGAAGCTCGCGTCCTCGCTCTCGCCGACCGGCCGGTCGAGGCTCATCGGCTGCCTGCCCATGTCGAGCACGCGGCGGGCTTCCTCCACCGGCACGCCGGCCGCGTTGGCGATCTCCTCTGCCGCCGGCTCGCGGCCGAGCTCGTGGAGCAGTTTCTTCGCCGTCGTCCGCAGCTTGGAGAGGACGTCGATCATGTGCACCGGGATGCGGATCGTTCGCGCCTGGTCGGCGATCGCCCGCGTGATCGCCTGCCGGATCCACCACGTGGCGTATGTCGAAAACTTGAAACCGCGCCGGTATTCGTACTTGTCCACCGCCCGCATCAGGCCGGTATTGCCCTCCTGGATGAGGTCGAGGAAGGACAGGCCACGGTTGCGATACTTCTTGGCGATCGAGACCACGAGCCGGAGGTTCGATGCCGAGAGGTTCCGCTTCGCGGCCTCGTACTCGGTCCGGAGTTTTTCCAGCATTTGCACCCGGGTCCGCAGCGACCGCGGGCTCTCCAGGGTGGTGAGCATCAGGTCGCGCAGTTCCCGTCGCATGTCCTCGCGGTCGGTCGTGGCGATGTCCCCCGCCTTCATCAGCCGCAGGTCCTGCTGGAGCCGGTCCATGCGGGCCGACATGCCGCGCAGGATCTTCACCAAGGGCTGCACGCGCCGGGTGCGGAGGCTGAGTTCCTCGACCAGCACGAGCGTCTTGGCCCGGGTGCGTCGGAAGCGAAGCCGGGCGGCCCTGGCGTCGGCCGCCGACGTCCTCCGGCTGACGAGCAGCCGGAAGTCGGTGCGGCTCGCCTCCATCAGATGATCGAGCGTCCGCAGGTTGTGCGGCATGCGTGACTGAATTTGCTCCTTGGTGAGCCGCTCGGTGAGCGAGACCTTGATGGTGCGATCGAACGGCAACTGTCCCTCATGCACGCGGCGCAGCGTGTCGACCGTCGTCCGCATCGAATAGGCGCTGCCGAGCACGGCCCGCCGGAACCGCTTCCGCGTGACTTCGATCCGCTTCGCAAGCGAGATCTCCTCGCGTCGGGTAAGCAGCGGAATCTCGGCCATCTGGGCGAGGTACATGCGGATCGGGTCGTTGCCGGCATTGGCCGGCGGCGTCGTGATCGCCTCGTCACGCCGGGGCTTGGCCTGGGCCGCTGCCGGTGCTGCCGCGGAGAGAGGCACGGGGGCCGCCTCGGCGTCCGGCTCGGGCGGCGCATCGACGAGTTCGATCCCGCGTTCCTCGAGCGCCACCAGCAGGGCGTCGATCTTCTCAGGGTCAACGGCCTCGTCGGGTAGATAGGCGTTGACCTGGTCGAACGTCAGGTACCCCTGCGACCGGCCGGCCGCGATCAGTTCCGACAGGTCACACGCGGACGGTGGCTGGGATGCAGTCGCCGGCAGGGAAGCGGCCGGTGGAAGGGATCCGGCCAGCCGGTTGACGACCGCATGGTTCTCGTTGTTGGCACCGCGGGAAACGCTCGACATCGTTTGGTTCTCCTTCACCATCGTACCGTCAGCTCGCACACCACCCCCCGGCTCGCCGGGACTGACGCCCCTGGCAGGCCGATTGCAGCGACGAGACGGGCACCCTCACCCATCCTTGGGCTCGGACATGCCCTGGACGACACGCCGCTCCGCGACGAGCCGTTCCAGAAGTTCTGCTTCCGACCGGGAATCCAGCCGGGATGTTTTCAGGGCCCGGGCGCTCGCGTGCGCCTGCCGCTGTGCGGAGCGGCGGCGCAGGGCATCCTCGAGGTGCCGGAGCCGGTCGTCGGCGGTGACCGGGCCGCGGGACGCCGCCGATTCGTCGGCAGCGACGAGCAGGCTCTGCAGAGCCGGGTCGCCGATCTCCAGCAGCAGTTCCGGCAGGGCGACCGGTCGGCCCTCCCGGTGAAGCCGCTCGGCGGCCGCGAGCACCGTGCGTGCTTCGGCGGTTTCCAGTTCCGAACCGCCGGACTGACGGACGATCAGACCGATGCTGCCGGGCACCCCGACCAAGACCTCGATCACTTCCCGATCCCATGCCGGGAGCCGAGGGAGAGTTGCGGTGCGCGGCTCGGCGGCTTCATCGTCCACCGTTGCTGCCGGGCCGGCCGAGCGACGCAGGTCGACGACCCGATTCCGCAGGACGTCTCGCGCTATTCCGAACCGGCGTGACAACCGGCCGATCACCTGATCCTCGCGGAGCCGACGCTGCGACGGGGAGAGGGGCGAGCGCGGCGACACGCGGGCCACCGCCCGGAGCACGCTTTCGAGCGCCGCCAGGGCGGCGTCGTCCCCGGCATCAGGAGCGAGCGAGGCGAGCGCCTCTTCCATGCGGTAGTCGAGCGGATCGATCGCCGCCGCCACGATCGCCTCGAAAGCATCGCTGCCCCGTTCGAGGACGAATTCACAGGGATCGACGCCGGCGGGCAGCCGCGCGATCCGGACGTCGATCGGTTCCGCGAGGAGCACGTCGAGGATCTCGTTGGCACGCCTGCGGCCGGCGTCGTCTCCGTCGAGGAGCACCACGATCCGGTCGGCGTACCGGCGAATCAACTTGGCATGCCGTTCGCCGAGTGCCGTGCCGAGCACGGCGACCACGTCGCCGATGCCCGCCTGGCGGGCGGCAAGGCAATCGGTGTAGCCCTCGACCACTACGGCCCGACGAGATGCGGTCATCGCCTGGCGGGCGGTGTCGAGACCGTAGAGCATGCAACTCTTGGAAAAGAGGGGCGTCTCCGGTGAATTGATGTACTTCGCCGGATCGTCGGATCCGGGGAGAACGCGGCCGCCGAAGGCGACGCAGCGCCCCTGGGGATCACGGATCGGGAACATGGCCCGGCCGCGAAATCGGTCGTAATGGCCACTGCGCTCCTGCCGCTCGACGGCGAGTCCGGCGCGGACGAGGTCGGCCGTCGGGATGCCGGCCGCTGCGGCCTGGCGGATGAGCCAGTCCCACGACTGGGGCGCGAAGCCGAGTTCGAAGCGGTCGATTGTCCGCCGCTCGAGACCACGGCCGGCGAGATATTCGCGGGCCGGGCCGGCTTCGGGAGCGGAGAGCAGGCAGGAGTGAAACCGCTCCGCGGCCCAGGTGCAGACGCGGATCAGGGCGGCCTTGTCGTCGGTGGGCAGGCCAACACGGCTGCGTGGGAGTTCGACGCCGGCCCGATCGGCCAGTTGCTCGAGGGCCTCGCGAAACTCGAGTTTCTCCATCCGCATGAGAAAATTGAAGACGTCGCCGCCGACGTCGCAGACCCAGCAGCGGAAGGTCTGCCGCTCCGGGTTGACCTGCAGGCTCGGACGCGAGTCTTCGTGCCACGGACAGAGGCCGACGAGACCACGGCCGGCCCGCCTCAGCGAGATGTAACCTCCCACCAAATCGACGATGTCGACGGCGTCGCGAACCCGCTCTTTGAGGTCATCGCGGGACGGCGATGGAGCGTGCTGCTGGGCCAAGGCAAAACCTGTCACTTGGGAAGAACACGAATCTCCGCCGGAATCTAAATTCTGGCGCAAAGTGGGTCAACGCCAAGAATTGACGGCGCATCCTGCCTGAATTGCCCGACTTGGCCATGCCGCGTGTCAGGACATCAGCCGATCGACGCTGTCAAGCAGCCTGTCCATCGGGAACGGCTTGCGGATGTAGTCGTCCACGCCCAGCATCTCGGCGTAGGCCTTGTGGCGGGCGCCCTCGTTCGCCGTGATCATGATCACGCGGACCGGGTCGGGCTTGGTCCGCCGCAACCGTTCGAGCACGATGAAGCCGCTACGTTTGGGCATCATCATGTCGAGGACCACCAGGTCCGGGGCGTCCCGTTCTGCCATCACGGCCCCCTGGTTGCCGTCACGGGCCACGAGAACCGAGTAGCCCCTTGACTCCAACACGGTCCGCATCGACTCCACGATCTCGGGGTCGTCGTCGACGAGGAGAATGCGCTTGCCCGTTGTCGGCTCACTGACCGCGGTAGCGGAATCCGTAGCCTTGTTAATTTTTTTTCGGGCGGGCATGAGCGGGATCCCACAGATCTTAGAAGGGGATGGAAACCGCGGACGTGCACGTGCATCAGTCCCAAACTCGCTTTCGAGTCTACCCGCCTGCCCCGGTTCAATCCATACCGGACGTCATACCGGACGCCATACCGGACCCCGATCGTGGGCGGGAGCGGGGGATGACAGACAGGCATGCGGCTGCCATCAGTAGCCCGAGCGCGGCACCGCAACAGACGTCGCTTGGATAGTGAGCAGATGCGACGATCCGTTGCAGCCCTGACAAGGCGGCGATGGCGGCAAAGAACCAGCCGCCGTGGGGGTAGCGCCAGGCCAGTGCCGCAGCGAGGCCGGCGGCTGTCGCAGCATGCCCGGAAGGAAAACTGGCCAGATCTGAGGAACCGGGATCTGCCAGAGCGAGCGCCCCATCGCCAAACGTCGCCATGACGCCGGGCAGGTCAACGAAGTCGGCGGCCCGCGGTCTGACCCGGGCGACCATCGCCTTGATGACGTTGGCCGCGATGCCCCCCGCGTAGGCAGCGGACACCATCCGGACAAAGTTGCTCCAGTCCCTGCCGCCGGCGCGTCCCCCGGGGCGGAGTGAGGGATCGATCGCGACGACGGCAATGAGGAATACCGCCACGCCGGTGCCATGGGCGAATGCCTCGCTGAAGTTGAGGAGCCGCGTGATCTCTCTAGGCGGACGATGCGTGCGCATCCAGGTGGCGACCGGGACGTCGATCGCGAGCGCTGCGATGCCGAGGCAGGCAAGCACCGCGGCCCCGCCGATCAGTCGGCGGGGGAGTTGGCGGACGGATGGCGAATCGATCGAGCCGGCCATTGCCGGAGTGTCGCAAAGCCGCGGCGGCTGGTCGAGAGGAAATCCTGGTCGCGAGGAAATCCGGGAAGGGACATGCCTCAGTGCCACAGGCCGCGGTCGAGTAACCGGTAGTTGATCGCCTCGCTGACGTGCTGACAGGCGATTGTGTCGGCGGCGTCGAGATCGGCGATCGTTCTGGCAACACGCAGGACTTTGTCGTGGGCCCGGGCCGAGAGGCCGAGGTCTGCCACGGCGGCCCGAAGCAACTCGGCCGCTGGAGGATCGAGGCGGCAAAATTCCCGCACTTCGCGACTGTTCATCCGGGCATTGGAACGGGTGCCCCGGCCGTCGAAGCGACGGGCCTGGCGGAGACGGGCCGCAAGGACCGCCTCGCGCATCTGTGAACTCGAGGTGCCCGCCCGGCTGGCGGACAGTTCACGGAAGGGAACGGCCGGCACCTCGAGGTGGATGTCGATCCGGTCGAGCAGCGGTCCTGATACCTTGCCCATGTACTTTTCAACCTGGGGCACCGAGCATTGGCACTCGCGACGCGGATCGCCCCGGTAGCCGCACGGACAGGGATTGAGCGCCGCGACGAGCATGAAGTCGGCCGGAAAAGACGTGGTGCACTTGGCGCGGCTGATCGTGATTCGGGCGTCTTCGAGCGGCTGGCGGAGTACTTCCAGCGTCCGGCGGTTGAACTCCGGAAGTTCGTCGAGAAAAAGCACGCCGTTGTGCGCCAGGGAAATCTCTCCGGGCATCGGCACCGACCGGCCGCCGATGAGTCCCGCCTCGCTGATCGTGTGGTGCGGCGCGCGGAAGGGACGGGTCGCCAGGAGCGGCTGCCCGGGCTGCAAGAGCCCGAGCGCACTGTAAATTCGCGTCGTCTCGATCGACTCGGCCGCGGAGAGCTGGGGGAGAATCGTCGGCACCCGCTTTGCGAGCATCGTCTTGCCCCCTCCCGGAGGACCGACCATGAGGCAGTTGTGTTGGCCGGCGGCAGCCACGCAGAGTGCCCGCTTCGCAGCCTCCTGGCCGCGCACGTCGGCGAAGTCGACGTCGTAGGTCGCGAACCGGTCGAACCATTCATCGACGCGGGGTGGCGCCGGCGGGATCGTGATGTCGCCGGCAAAGAACTGCACCGCTTCCGTCAGCGACGAGACGGGAATGACCTCGATTCCCTCGACGACGGCGGCCTCCGTGGCACTTGCCGCGGGCACGACCACGCCCTTGAGCGGCCTGCCGGCCGCCGACGGATGCCGGGCCTGCATCGCCGCCGCCATGGCAATCGAGAGCGCGCCCCGGGCCGGCCGCGTCGAGCCCTCGAGCGAAAGTTCGCCGACAACGGCGTAGTCGAGCAGCCGATCGGAAGAAAATTGTCCGCTGCCGGCGAGGATGCCGAGCGTGATCGGCAGGTCGAAGGTCGCGGCCTGCTTGGGGAGTGCGGCCGGCGCGAGATTGACGACGATCCGGTCGTTCGGCCGGTTGAAGCCCGAGTTCACCATCGCCCGCGCGACCCTGTGGGTGCTCTCCCGGATCGCGGCATCGGGCATGCCGACCAGCACCGTCGTCGGCAAAGCCCCGCCCGAGACGTCCACCTCCACGTCAACGGGAACTGCGTCGATGCCGAACAGGGAAAATGTCTGCAGGCGGGCGAGCATGGCAGGGTGTCCTTTCGTGGCGGGGTGGCAGAGGGCGTCTCTCGGTATCGTCAGCGACTAGGTATAAACATCTGTACAGTAGTTGTCAACGGGCATGGCGACGACCGCCGGATCGGGTAGGCTTTCGAGCATGAATACACTTCTTGCGACACGCGTTCGGCCGCAGGCGATCGGTCGGCTCTTGGTTGTCTGTGCGATCGCCGGAACCGCATTGCCGGTGGCGGCCCCCGCGGCCGCCGACGAGGGAATGTGGCTCTTCAACCAGCCCCCCCGCGCCATCCTGGAAAAGGAACATGCCGCGACGCTTTCGCCCGCCTGGCTCGAGCACCTCCAGCAGGCGTCGGTTCGCTTCAGTTCGGGCGGTTCCGGCTCGTTTGTCTCGGCCGAGGGTCTCGTCCTCACCAACCACCACGTCGGTGCCGATGCGATCGCCAAGCTGGGGAATGAACAGCACGACTACATGCGCGACGGCTTCGCCGCGGCGACGCGTGACGACGAACTCAAGTGCCACGACCTCGAGCTCAACGTGCTGGTGTCGATCGAGGACGTGACCGACCGGGTGCAGCAGGCGGTGAAGCGGGACATGGACGCCGAAGCGGCGGCCGCGGCCCGCCGCCGGGTGACCGCGGACATCGAGAAGGAGTCGCTGGCCGCGACGGGACTGCGGAGCGACGTCGTGACGCTCTACCAGGGTGGCGCCTATCATCTCTACAGGTCACGCAAGTACACCGACGTGCGGCTCGTGTTCGCCCCCGAGAAGCAGATCGCCTTCTTCGGCGGCGACGCCGACAACTTCGAGTTCCCGCGGTACAACCTCGACGCCTGCTTTTTTCGCGCCTACGAGAACGGCAAGCCGGCGCGGGTGCCGCACCATCTGCGCTGGGGGACGAAGCCGGTGGCCGCAGGGGATCTGGTCTTCGTGGCGGGGCATCCGGGGCGGACCGATCGCGCGAACACGTTCGCGGAACTGCGCGCCATGCGCGACCGCACCGTGCCCGCGTTCAACCAGACGCTCGAGCGTCTGGAGACAACGCTCGCCTCGTATGCGGCGGAGGGGCCCGAGGAGGCGCGGCAGGCAAACGACGAACTCTTTGGCGTCCAGAACAACCGCAAGCGGCAGCGGGGCGTGCTCGCCGGCCTGCTTGACCCGGCGGTCCTGGGGGCCAAGCAGCGGACCGAGACCGCCTCCCGCACCCGCTACGAGGGCGGGCTCGACAGCCGTCCTTCCGCCTACGTGCGGATCGAGGAGGCGGAGGCCGGGCTGGCGAAGGTCGCGACCCGTTATCGGATGCTCGAGGGAGGACAGGGGTTTCACTCGGCGTTCTTCGCCAACGCCCGTACGCTGCTCCGGGCGGCGGAGGAGCGGGGCAAGCCGAACGGCGAGCGGCTCCGGGAACATCGCGACTCCAACCGCGAGTCGCTCGAACTGCGGCTGCTCTCCGCCGAGCCGCTGTATGACGAATTTGAGATCGTGAAACTGTCCGACTCGCTCACGGCCCTGGTCGTCGCGCTGGGGGCCGACGACGAACTCGTGCGGGCCGTGCTCGCAGGCATGGCGCCGCGCGCCCGGGCGGCGCAACTCGTCCGCGGCACCACGCTCGGCACCCGGCCGGCCGGTGCCGGTCGGCCCGACACCCGCCGCGACCTGCTCACGGGAGGCGCGGCGGCGGTGGCGGCATCGGCCGACCCGATGCTGGTGCTGGCGCGAACCGTCGACGCCGAGTCGCGTCGGCTGCGGAAGATCGTCGAGGCCGCTCAGGAGGTGAAGCAGCAGGCCCACGCGGAGATCACCCGCGACCGATTCGCGTGGGAGGGGGCCACCATGTATCCAGACGCCACGTTCACGCTCCGGCTCGCCTACGGTACCGTGAAGGGTTACGAGGAGGACGGTCGCGCGGTGGCACCGATCACGACCTACGGTGGCCTTTTCGCCCGGGCCCGGGCGAAGCGTGACACGCCTCCCTTCGATCTGCCGCCGCGCTGGACACGGCTGCGGCCGCGGCTCGAGTCCGATCCGGAATTTCTCGCCACGCCCTTCAACTTCGTCTGCACGGCCGACATCATCGGCGGCAATTCAGGAAGCCCCGTGGTGAACCGGGCCGGTGAACTGGTGGGACTGATCTTCGACGGCAACATCCACTCGTTGGTGACTGGCATCGCCTACGATGACGTGCGGTCGCGGGCGGTGTCGGTCGATGCGACCGGCATCCGGGTGGCCCTGCAAAACGTGTACGCAGCCCGGGATCTGCTCGCGGAAATCGATGCCGGGGGGCCGGCCATCGGGCCTCATGCCGGCCCCGCTGCCGACGGCGCGTGGCGGCCGCTGTTCGATGGCAGGGCACTCGGCGCCTGGAAACCGAGCGACTTCGGCGGTGGCGGCGAGGTGCGGGTCGGCGACGGCGTGATCCGGATCGAGGCTGGGGCGGACCTGAGCGGCGTCACGTGGTCGGGTGCATTTCCCCGTGACGACTACGAGGTCGAACTGGAGGCACGGCGCGTGGAAGGGGGGGACTTCTTCTGCGGCCTCACCTTTCCGGTCGGCAAGGACCCGTGCAGTTTCATCGTCGGCGGCTGGGGAGGGGGCGTGGTCGGTCTGTCGAGCATCGATGGCGAGGATGCGGCGAACAATGGCACGACGACGGTCCAGGAATTCAAAACGGGCCGTTGGTACGGGGTGCGTGTCCGCGTCACCCCGGAGCGGATCGTCTGCTTCCTTGACGGCCGCAAGGTCGTGGACCAGCCACGCGACGGCCACATGATATCGATTCGCGACTCGGTGGCGCCGTCGAAACCGCTGGGGATCGCCACCTATGCCACGGTCGGCGAACTGCGGAACATCCGCTGGCGACCGGTCACCGGAGCCGCCGCCGGAAAGCCGTGATGAGTCACGATCCTGCCGACAAACTGCGGCGCCGGATCCAGGCGGCGGCGGCCCGGGGCGTGGCCGGCGGCAGCGATGCGACGCGGGCGACGTTTCGGGCCGCGCGACGGCTGGCCCGCGGATGGGTGCCCGCCGAGCAGTTGCCAACGCCAATCGAGGTGCATGGCGCTGCCGCGAAACGACTGGCCCCGCAGGCCTCGACGGGGGATAGGCTGGAGCGGATCGCCGCCGTCGTCGGCCTGCTCGAGCGGGTGCGGACCGATCCCGCCGGCCCGGGGAAGGCTAACCTGCTCGAGCATGTCCTGCGCGTCTTCGGGATCGTCCACGCCGAGCGGCCGTTCGATGAGGAACTGCTCACGGCCGCGCTCGTGCAGGACGTCGGCATGGCGATCGACCGGACCGATCCGATCGCCCGCGGCATCGAGGCGCTCGGAGACCTGATCACGCCGCGCACCCGCTGGCTGGTGGAGTCGTCGTCCGCGGCGCGGGCCTATGACGGGCGGACGCTGGGGCAGCGGGCCCGACAGCGGCTCGAGTCGCACCCCGACTTTCTTGATGCGCTCCTGCTTGCGGAGGCGGAGCGGCGGGCGCGGGCAGGGGGCGACGACGGTCCGACGCTCGACGAGGCGATCGCGATCCTGCGCGAACTGGACGCGAACGACTCATCCGCGGGGCCGCTGCCGGGCGATGACTGAGGCCGCGCAGCATGGATCGCTCACGCGGGGCATCAGCGGGGCGGCGGGGCGGCACTCTTCAACAGCCTGAACAGGTCGCTGTCCGTCGTGAGGATCAGCGTGCTGTCGCGGCCGAGCGTCTCACGGTACATGTCGAGCGTCTTCAGGAACGTGTAGAACTCGCCGGCGGCCGGTCCGGCGGTGTAGGCCCGTGCGTAGATCTCCGATGCCCGCGCGTCGGCCTTGCCCCGGATTTCCTGAACCCGGCGGTAGGAGGCCGACTGGATCTCCTGCAGGTCGCGGTCCCGGCGGCCGGCGATCTTCGCCGCCTCGCCCGCCCCCTCCGACCGGAATCGCTCGGCGATCTGCAGCCGCTCCGAGATCATCCGGTCGTAGATCTTCTCGATCACTCCGGGTTTGTAGTTGATCCGCTTCACGCGCACGTCGAGCAGTTCGATTCCCCAGATGCCGACCTTCTCGCGGGCGGCAGCGAGGATCTCGCGCTCGAGTTCGTGCCGTCCGAAGCGGATCGGCGGCAGCCCCGCGGCGGCCGCGGCGGGGTCGCCTGGCGCCCCCTTTTCGTTCCGGGTTTTGTCCGAGCGGACCAGCTCGATGAGGTCGTGCCGGGCGACGACGTTGCGGGTCTCGCTGCCGATGATGTCGTCCAGCCGCGAGATCGCGCTGCGTTCGTCCCGCAGGCTCTGCAGATAGATGAGCGGGTTCTTGATCCGCCAGCGGGCGAAGGTGTCGACCACGACATACAGCTTGTCGAGCGTCGTCATCTCGGCGGCGGGGCCGTCCCACTCGAGGATTCGCTTCTCGAAGCGGTTGGCTGCCTGCACGAAGGGAATCTTGAAGTGCAGGCCCGGACCGGAGGCGGAGCCGTCGGCGTTGATCGGCCCGCCGACGGGGCGGCCGAACTGGGTGATCACCACCTGCTCCGCCTGATCGACCGTGTAGGCGCAGCCGAGGATGGCGATGGCGGCCAGCAGGCCGAGCGTGGCCCCGGCGGGCGACGCGATGACGTCCCCGAGGCGGCGGAGGGCCTGGACCAGCGGATGGTTGATCGGCAACGGGCTCATCGGCGGGCTCCCGGCTGTTCCGCGGCGGCGGGCTGGAGGTTCATGAGAGGTAGAAACTGCTTCGCGTCGGCATCGAGGATCACCTTGCCGCCGAGCTTCGGGAGCACGTCGCCGATGGTCTCCAGGTACAGCCGCTGCCGCATCACCGCGGGGGCCTTGTCATATTGCTCGAGCAGCGCCGTGAAGCGGGCGACGTCTCCCTCGGCCTCGTTGACCCGCTTCAGTGCGTAGCCTTCGGCATCGCGAATCGCGCGCTCGGCCTCGCCCCGGGCACGGGGCACGACCTTGTTGTATTCGCCGTTGGCCTGATTGATCATCTGCTCCCGCTCCTGCTGGGCGCGGTTGACCTCGTCGAACGACCGCTGCACCGCCGCCGGCGGATGGACGTTCTTGAGCTGCACCTGCTGCACCCGCAGGCCCATGTTGAGGTCGCGAACCAGGTCCGTGAGCCCGGTGATCGCGTCGTTCTCGATCTCCTGGCGACCAACCGTCAGCACCTCGTCGACCGTCCGATCCCCCACGACCTCGCGCATCACGCTCTCGGCGAGGTCACGAAGGGTGGGACCCGGCTCGCGGTGGTTGAACAGGTACCGTTCGGGATCGTCGATCTCGTACTGCACCACCCATTCGACGTGGGCGGCGTTGAGGTCGCCGGTCACCATGTCGCTCTCCTGGTCCGACTCGCGCGACGTCTGGTCCGGATTGAGTGCGCCCGGCGTGCCGAACCCGAACTCCATCTTCAGCTGCCGCTTGACGGGAATGACCTGCACCGTGTCGATGCCGAAGGGGAGCTTGAACTGCAGTCCCGGACCGACCGTGCCGATGTACCTGCCGAAACGCTGCACCACGCCGACACTCTCCGGGCCGACGGTGTAGATGCCGCGGGCGAGCCCGGCGATCACCGTGGCGGCGACCGCGGCAGCGACGAAGAGACGCAGCGAAGCGGCCGTCGGGACACCGTTGGAGGGGGGACGGCGGGGAGGGCGTCCCGAGGAGCCCGGAGTGGGGAACATGGTCTGGCTGCCGGAGGAATCTTGTTGAAATGCTGTGATACCCAGAAATCGGACCGCCGTCGAATCGTAGAAAAACGGCCTCCCTGACCGCGGGGCAGCGGGCGTCGGCGGGTTCAGGGTGGGGGGCCGTCGACTGCCGCCCTGACGGCTGCGCGGGCGGTTTGCCAGCGGGCCTTCACGGTCCGCTCCGAGCAGTCGAGCAGCCGTGCCGCAGTCCGCTGGTCGCAGCCCATGTACCAGACGCAGTCAAAGACGTCACGGTCCGGCGCCGGCAGGGCCGAGACGGCGGCGTGGAATGCCTCCCAGCGGTCGAGTCCCTCGTCCGGAGCGGCGGCGAGTTCGACGATGTGCCGCGGGTCTGACGTGCCCGTCGCCGGCGCGACGTTCGTGCCGTGGTTGCCGCCGTAGGCCCGCGGCCCGCCATGCCGGCGGGCGAGATCGATCAGTTCGCGGTGGATCTGCCGGGCCGCGAGCCCCAGCAAGTCCCGGGGGGAAGCGGGATGGATCGTGGCCAGCGCGCGGTGCAGCCTCAGCGACACGTTCTGGAGGACGTCGTCGGTCTCTTCCCAGCGTCGCACCCGGGGAAACCGGCGCAGGAGCCGATGGGCGAGGACGCGAAGCCGGGCTTGCGAGACTTCCACGATCCGGTCGCGGGCCGCCGGATCGCCGGCGGCGAGGCGAGCCAGGCTGTCGGCCAGGTCGTGTGCCAGGGGCTCGGAGGAATCCATGTGGCGGCCAGGTGCGGCGTCGAGCGGAGGGGCCGTCCCCCAGACCACCATGTATAACTTCTGGCATGGCGGGTGCTACGGCAGGGACCGAACAGCCGGATGACGGATGCGGACACGGGCCGCCGCTGGTCCGTCCGTCCATGCCGTCCGGCGACGGTTCGGCGGATCGTTCGCACCGCCCTCTCTCCGGCGCCGCGGATGATTTCGGTCTCGGGACCGCCGGCGGCCCCGAGGCGGCATCCGCCCCCGATTGGCTCGCTGCCGGCACCGACCTGGGCGGAGTGACGCTCCTGCGGCTCATCGGCGCAGGGGGCATGGGGCGGGTGTACGAGGGCCGGCAGCGGTCTCCTGACCGGCCGGTGGCGGTGAAGGTGATGCGCGAGGTGTTCGCGAGCTCCGCGTCCCTGCGCCGCTTCGAGCACGAAGCCGCGGTGCTGGCCCGGCTGCGGCATCCTCACATCGCGCAGATCCACACCTTCGGCACCTGGAACGCGGCCCACGGTCCGGTTCCGTTCTTCGTGATGGAACTCGTCGACGCCGCGCGGCCGATCAGCCGCTTCATCACCGACACGCGGATGCCGATCCGGGCCCGCGTGCAGCTGCTCAGGACCGTTTCCGCGGCCGTCGCCCACGGGCACAGTCGGGGCGTGATTCACCGCGACCTGAAGCCGGGCAACATCCTCGTGGACGCGGCGGGCGAGCCGAAGGTCATCGACTTTGGTGTCGCCCGTTCGAGCGATCGAGAACCGGGCCCGGCCACCATCGCGGGGGAGCTCGTGGGCACGCTCGGCTACATGGCCCCGGAGCAGTTGTCGGGGGCGCACGACGCGATCGATGCGCGGACCGACGTCCATGCCCTGGGGCTCGTGCTGCACGAGGTGATCACCGGCCTTCTGCCCCACGACATCTCCGGCCTGACTCCCCTGGCCGCCGCGCGAGTTCTGGAAAACCGGGTCGGGCCCCCGACCGCGGGCATCGAGCGGGCCGTGAAGGCCGAACGGACGATGCCGGTCGGCGACGGCCGTTCGTTGGCGGCGATTGTGGCGCGGTGCCTGGAACTGCGGCCGGCCGACCGGTATGGGACGGCTGCAGAACTTGTGCTCGACCTTGACCGCTGGCTCGCCGGAGAGCCGGTGGCCGCGCGGCAGCAGGGGGTCGGCGAGACCCTGATCCGGTTCGCCCGGCGGCATCGTGCGGCGGCCGTGGCGGCGGGCGTCGGGGTCGTGGCGATCGCCCTCGCGTTGGCGGGCATCGCCGTCGGCTGGAGGCGGGCCGAGCACGAGCGGCGGATCGCCGAGCGGGCGAGCGCGGCCGCGGCGGCCCGCGGTCGTGAGGCCGAACGACAGGCCGCGGCGGCCCGCGCGGAACTTGCATTTTCCAACGTCCTGCTCGCGGCCGACGCCCGTGACCGGGGTAACGTGGTGGAAGCCAAGAGGCTGCTCGATATCTCCCGCGGCCTCGCCGCGAGAGGCCACGAGCCGATCGAGGTAGCGGCGATTGCGGCATCCCTCGACGACGCGGCGCTGACGATTCCGGGCCATGCGGGTTCGGTGACGGCCGTCGCCTGGTCGCCCGACGGCACCCGCCTGGCCACCGGAGACGGTGCCGGCGTCGTCCGCGTGCGGCGGATCGACCGCAAGCCGCACGAGGCCCTTGTCTGCGATCATGGTGGTCGTGTCTGGACGGTGGCTTTCGCGCCGGATGGGTCCCGGCTGGCCAGCGGCTCGTCCGACGGCACGGTCCGCATCTGGGACGCGAGGACCGGCGGCGGGATCGCCCTGCTCGAAGGGCATCGGGGAGCAGTCTACGCCGTCGATTTTTCCGCCGATGGTGGGCTGCTCGCCAGTGCCGGCCGGGACGGTACGGTGCGGGTCTGGCGGACGGACTCGTGGACCGAGACGGCCAGCCTGCGGGGCGCATGGGGGACGGCCTACGCCGTTCGCTTCGGGCCGCACGGCACGGCCGTGGCGAGCGGCTGGCAGGATGGCGGCCTGCGAATCTGGGACCCGGCCAACCCGACGCCGCGGCACACTCTCACCGGACATCAAGACCGGGTCTTCGACGTCGCCTTCTCCCCCGACGGTGCGCTGGTGGCTTCGGCGGCCGAGGATGGCACGGCACGGATCTGGCCCGTCGACGGCAGCGGGGACGCGGTGATCCTCCGTCATCCGCTGCGGGTCAATCGGATCGCGTTCGTGGCGCACGGCAGTCGCCTGGTCACCGCCTCCGGCGATGCGTTCGCGCGGGTCTGGGACGTGTCGAGCGGCAACGAGGTGGCGCGACTGCGCGGGCATTGCGCGTCCCTCTGGTCGGTCGCCTGCGGACCGACCGGAGAGCGAATCGCGACCGGTGCCGCCGACGGAACGGCGCGGATCTGGGATCTCGCCGCCTGTGACTTCGACGTCGCCGGTGGCCCGCGGTTCAGGGTCGGCGCCCGCGTGCACGGCGTCGCCTGGTCGGCCGACGGACGGTCGCTCGCCAGCGGGTTGGCGGACGGCGGGCTGGAAATTCGCGACGTGCGGACGATGCGGGTGCGCGCACGGGCGGCGGCCGGTGCTGGACGCGTCAATGCCGTCGTGTTCGCCCCCGACGATCGATCGGTCGCCGCGGCCTGCGACGACGGCAGCGTCCGCCTGCATTCCCTGGGCGGCACCGCGGCACCGCGCACGGTCGCGGCCCACGAGAAGCGGGTGTTTTGCGTGGCATTTTCACCGCAGGGCGACCGGCTCGCCACGGCGTCCGAGGATCGTTCCGTGCGGCTCTGGGACGTCTCGTCCGGCACAGCCCTCGGGCCGTCGCTCGAGCACCCGCGGCGCGTGTACGCAGTCGCTTTTGCGGCGGACGGACGCAGCATCGCGACCGCCTGTGAGGATCGGATCGTGCGGCTTTGGAGCCTGGCCACGGCCACTGAGATTGGACGTTTCACCGGACACGAGGGACCGGTGAACTGGGTGACGTTCTCCCCCGACTCGAGTCGGATCGCCTCGGCCTCGTCCGACGGAACTGTGCGGCTCTGGAGCCCGGGCGGTGCGGACGACGCAGTTGTGCTGGCGGGCCCGTCGCGGCAGATCTGGCGGGTCGTTTTCTCTCCCGATGGAACGCGGCTCGCGGCGGCATCGGCCGACGGCACGGTGCAGATCTGGGACGCGTTGACCGGCCGGGCCTGTCCCGTGCTCCGCGGGCATTCGGACCAGGTCTGGGGCGTGGCCTTCGCCCCGGATGGCCGCGGGTTGGCGAGTGGTTCGTGGGACGGCACGCTCCGGCTCTGGGGCGTGCCGGCCGCGGAGATCGTGGCCGCCCTGCAGCCGACTGAGACACCTGGCGCCGACGACGCGCCGTCCGATCACCGGGCCGCCGACTGGAACCAGTTCCGCGGCCCACTGGGTGACGGTCAGGCACCCGACGCCCGGCCCCCGACCGAATGGAGCGAGGAGCGGAACGTCCGCTGGAAGACGCCGATACCTGGCAAAGCCTGGGCCTCGCCGGTCGTCGCCGGCGACCGGATCTGGCTCGCCAACGCGACGCCCGATGGTGAACGCCTAGCGGCGATCGCCATCGAGCCCCGGACCGGTCGGATTGAACGGGACGTGACCGTCTTCGAGATCGAGGAGCCGCAGTTCTGCCACGGCTTCAACAGTTACGCGAGCCCGACGCCGGTCGCGGTCGACGGCCGCGTCTTCCTGCATTACGGCAGTGCCGGCACCGCCTGTCTCGATGCCGCGACCGGCGACGTCGTCTGGCGACGGCAGGACCTGCCCTGCGACCATCATCGCGGCCCGGGCTCGTCGCCGATCCCATTCGGCGACCTCTTGATCCTCACGTTCGACGGCTTCGATCACCAGTATCTGGCGGCGGTCGACCGGGCCACGGGCCGCACGGTGTGGAAGACCGACCGTGCCATCGACTACGGCACGACCGACGGTGACGCGAAGAAGGGCTACGGAACGCCGCTCGTCATCGAGCATGCGGGTCGCACGGAGCTGGTGAGTCCGACGGCCGTCGCCACGGTGGCATACGATCCGCGGACGGGTGCGGAACTGTGGCGGGTCAGGCATGGCGGATTCAATGTCGCCGCCCGGCCATTGTTCACGCACGGCCTCGTGATCGTGAACACCCAGGGCGGTGACCGGCTGCTGGCGATCCGCCCGGGAGGTGCCGGCGACGTCACGAGCACCCACGTCGCCTGGCGGTTCGGCAAGTCAACGCCCACGCGTCCATCGCAGCTCGTCGTCGGCGATCACCTCTACATGGTCAGCGACAATGGCGTCTTCACCTGCCTCGACGTAAAGACCGGCGCGGTGCGCTGGCAGAAACGCCGTGCGGGGCGGCATACGGCCGCGCTGGTGCGGGCCGGTGGCCACATCTACGCCTGCGACGAGGACGGCACGACCGTCGTGGTGGACCCGAATTCGGAGCGGTTGAGCGTGGTGGCGGAAAACCGGCTCCAGACGGGCTGCATGGCGGCACCGGCCGTGATCGGCGACGATCTCCTGATTCGGACGCGGACGCACCTCTACAGGATCGGCGTCGGCGACCGTTGAGCGTCAGCGGCGATCGGCGGCGAGTTCGCGGATGAACACGTTGCGCACGTGGATCGGAGCGCCGTGGGTCTGGATCTGGATCGGGCCCTTCGCCGGCAGCGGTTCGCCGCGGCGAAAGAAATTCGCCAGCGGCCGATCATCGACCACCGTCTTGCCGTTGAGCATGATGGTGACCTTTTCGCCCCGCATCGTGATCCGCATCGTGTTCCATTCGCCCACGGCCTTGTCCGCTTTGACGAGCGGAAACCGGGCGGCCGCGTGCTCGGGCGACGCGGCCGGATTGTTCCACAGCCCCCCCGAGCCCTGCTCGCAACCGTGCTTCTTGTCACGTTCACAGTCCGGATCCCAGATCTGCACCTGGGGATTGCCGCGCAGATAGAGGCCGCTGTCGACGCAGGGTTCGGGGAGTTGCCAGTCGAGGAGCAACTCGAAGTCGCCGTAGTCGCGGCCGGTGGTCAGGTAGACCCCCTGTCCATCGTTGACGATGACGCCGTCCTTGACGCTCCAGTGGGCGGCCAGATCGCGGTCCCACTCCTCCTGCAGGCGGCTGCGCTCGTCGGCCGGGGTGGCGGCCTCCTTGTGCGGATCGAGATGGGGACGGCCGCGCCAGCCGGAAAAGTCGCGGCCGTTGAAGAGTGCCGTGAAGCCCGGCGGCGGCTCGGCGGCGGCCGCCTTGCCGGCAAGGATCGCCACCGCGGCGAGGACGAGACTGGCAACGAGGCGAGCCGGCATGGTCATGTTTCAATCCGCTGGGAAAAGGAGAGACATCCGATGGCATCCGCGCGGTGACACCACGAGCGCTTGGTGCCCGGCCGCTCACGCACCGCTCATTTCAGCGGCTTTTTGCCACGCTGTCCAGCCCGGGCGCGGACCGCTTGCCGCGGCGGCTCGCTCACGACCGACGCCGGTAATCGCCGCGACTGAAATACTTCTCCAGCCAGACGTAGGCGACGATGAAGAAGTAGCGGCTCCCCATCTCACGGATTTTCAGCTTCGCGACGCCGGAGCGACGATTGCGCCAGGTGATCGGAATCACGCTCCAGGTGTATCCGCGCACGATCGCTTTCAAGGGCAGTTCGACCGTGATGTTGAAGTGGGGCGAGAGGATCGGCTTGCAACCCTCGATCACCTCGCGTCGATAGGCCTTGAATGCGTTGGTGGTGTCGTTCAGTCCGTGGCCGAAAAGCAAGCGCACGAACAGGTTCGCGAGCCTGTTGACCACGTACTTGACCCGCGGATAGTCGATCACGCCGCCACCGGGTATGAACCGGCTGCCGAACACGCAGTCGACCCCGGTGTGGAGTTCCTCCCAATACCGGGTGACGTCGCGGCAGTCGTCGGACTCGTCCGCCATCATGATCACGACCGCATCTCCGCTGAAGGCATCGAGTCCCTTCTGAATCGCGCGGCCGAAGCCATGGGGACCGGTGTTACGAATCGGCTTCAGCACCGTGACTTCGCGGGCGACCTCGGCCAGAATCTCGCCGGTGCGATCCGTGGAACCGTCGTCAACGACGATGATTTCGTGGTTGATGCCCCGGAGCGAAAGTTCAAGGTGCAGATCCCGCACCGTCGATGCAATGCAGCCCTCCTCGTCACGCGCGGGGATGACGACGCTCAGCTTTTCAAGCCCGGGGCGATTCATGGCGTTGGCGCGATGATGGGCCGCGGCCGTTCGGCCGCCGGCCAGCGGGGGATCGGCTCGAATGCACGACAGAGAGCCGACCGCTGGCTGACGGGACGGGCAGCCTGTTCATGAGTCGGCGATCTCCGTGAAAATCTCGGCCAGGGTCGTCGTCGGCAGCCAGTCCCACCTTGCTCGGGCACGCGTTGCATCGAGAACGACCCAGGGCAGGTCGTACGGCCTGGGCTCGGCTCGCGATGCTACCGTACGAGCACCGAACCGGTCACGGCACCAGGCCGAGAGTTCGGCGAGGGAACAGGAGTTGCCGATGCCACCGGCGAAATTATGGATCCGTGAGTCGCCATCCGCAGCCCCCGCGACCGTTCCCGGCGACGACGTGGCCGAAACCTGCCTCGCCAGGACGGGGACGAGATCCCGGGGATGGAGGCAGTCGCGCACCTGGTGTCCCGATCCGTCGAACCCGATGTACGCCAGGGGACGCCCCTCGCGCCAGGCCCGAATCCAGTAACTGAAGATCCCCTGATCTGCCTTGCCGAACTGGCCGGCGCCTGCCAGCACGCCGCAGCGATTGATCCAGAGCGGAAACCCGAAGGCATCGGCGTATTCCTGGGCGACGAGTTCCGCGCAGCGTTTGGACACGCCATACAGCGAGAGGGGGGGATCGGTGGAGAAGTCCTCGGCGATGCCGTGCGGGCCGAGCCCGCGGATGCCTTCCAGCCCGTGCGGCATGGGGCGAAAGCGGCCGGCGTGAATCTCGAGCGGAAGCTGGGCGAGGACCGTGATCGAGTACACCCGGCTCGTGCTCAGGAGAACCAGGCCGGCCTGATGGCGTCTGCAGAATTCGAGTGTCCTGATCGTCCCCACGAGGTTGTGGTCCATGACGCCGAACGAGGACGTGGGGCCCGTGACCCCGGCGAGCACGCTCGGCTCCGCCGCGCAGTCGATGACCCAGTCCGCGGGGCCGGCGGACTCGAGGTCGGCTTCGTTGCGGACGTCGCCCTCGACGATCCGCACGCCGAGCCGCTGCAGCGGTGCGACGTTTCCGCGGCTCCCTTCGCGGATGAAGCTGTCGAGCCCGGTCACCTCCAGCCCGGGCAGGACTTCGACGAGCCCGCGCACGAGGCACGAGCCGACGAACCCGCATGCCCCGGTGACGAGCAGCCTCATCGACTTTTCCACCCCTGAACGATCTCGGTGAAAATGTCATCGAGACTCTTCGTCAATTGCCAGCGCGGGTAGTGCTGCCGGATCTTCGTCAAATCGGAGATGTAGCAGATGTGATCCCCCTCGCGATTGGCGTCGACGTACGACCAGTCCATCTTCCGGCCGGACAGTTGCTCAACCCGGTCGAACGCCTCGAGGATCGAGCAGCTGTTGGACCGCCCCCCGCCGAGGTTGTAGACCTCGCCCGACCGCGGCGCGGCGATGAATGCCTCGATGAACCGCGCCACGTCGTGGGCATGAATGTTGTCACGAACCTGCTTGCCCTTGTAGCCGAAAACCTTGTAGGGCCGGCCCTCGAGGTTGCACTTCACGAGGTAGCTGAGGAACCCGTGCAGTTCCACGCCCGAGTGGGCCGGGCCGGTGAGGCAGCCGCCGCGCAGGCAGCATGTCGCCATGCCGAAGTAGCGGCCGTACTCCTGGACCATGACGTCGGCCGCCACCTTGGAGGCGCCGAAGAGTGAATGCTTGCTCTGGTCGATGCGAAACGTCTCTGGGATCCCGTCGTGGTGCCGCGGATCGGCGTAGTCCCAGCGGGTGGGAAGTTCGACGAGCGGCAGCTCGTTGGGAGCATCACCGTAGACCTTGTTCGTGCTCATGTGGACGAACGGCGCCGCGGGGCAGTGGCGGCGGGTGGCCTCCAGCAGGTTGAGCGTTCCGACGGCGTTGGTGTCGAAGTCGTCGAACGGGATGGCCGCAGCGCGGTCGTGCGACGGCTGGGCCGCCGTGTGCACGATCGCATCGGGCCTGATCGTCTCGATGAGCTGCAGCACCCCCGCGCGATCCCGGATGTCGAGCTCGTGATGCGTGAACGACCGCAGCGTGCTGACCAGACGATTTTGGTTCCAGCGGGTATCACCCTGGGGCCCGAAGAAGACGCTCCGCTGGTTGTTGTCGACGCCGTGAATCGTGGCCCCCAAGGCGTCGAAATGCTGTGCCACCTCGCTGCCGATGAGGCCAGAGGAACCGGTGACGAGCAACGTCAAGGACTTCATGGATGCCGTTGGGTTGAGGGAGTTATGATCGCCGAGGAACGGCACGCGGATTCCCTGTCGTCGCCCCGTCGTCCTGCCATCGGCGACCGCCACATCCCGTCAATGAACGTGAGCGGCGGAACATCCCCGGCCGAAGACGGGCGCGACGAGGCAGAACCGCGCACCGAGACCTCGCGAGAATACAGCGCGGCGGCTACTTTTGCGAATGCGTCAGGGGCCCTGCTCGCGGCATGCGCCCGCGGGCACGCGGGACACGTCGAGCTCGCGTGCCGCCGGGCCGGGGAGCCATCAGACCCCGGCGAGCACCCGGTCGAGGGTCTCGCGGAGCACGGCGGCGCTGCGCCGCAGGCCCTGCATCTCCTTCGGCCAGAGTTCGATGTCGAGGAACTTTTCGGCGCCGGCCCGGCCCACCACGGTTGGCACCGAGAGCGCGACATCCCGCAGGCCGTAGCAGCCGGTCTGGACGGTGGAGACGGGCAGCACCCGCTTGGAGTCCAGGGCGACGGCATGGATCACCTCGGCGATCGAGACCCCGACGGCGAAGCCGGCCCCGGTCTTCTTCTTGATCATTTCCGCGCCGCTCGTCTTCGTCCGCTGAAAAATCTCCTCCCCGATCCGGGCCGAGAACCCCGGATACTTCTCCAGCGGCAAGCCGGCGACGCTGGCGCTCGACCAGACCGGCACCATGCTGTCGCCGTGCTCGCCGAGGATCATCGCCTGGAGCTGCGTGGCCGGGGCCGCGAGCCGCTGGGCGAGCAGGCTGCGGAAGCGGAGGGTGTCGAGCAGGGTGCCGAGGCCAATGACGCGGCCGCGCGGCAGGCCGAGCTCGCGGTCGGCGATGAAGGTCAGGACGTCGACGGGATTCGATACCACCAGCACGGTGGCGTCGGGGCGGAGCCCGGCGGCCTTGAGCTCGGCGAGGATCGAGCGGAACAGGACGACGTTGCGGTTGATGAGCGCCAGCCGGCTCTCGTCCGGCTTGCGCCGCAGGCCGGCCGTGATGCAGACGACGTCGGCCGCGGCGGCGTCGGCGTAACCGGCGGCACGGATCGTCTGATCGGCGATCGCCGGCGTGCCGTGGAGCATGTCGAGGGCTTGGCCGTCGGCCAGTTCGGCATTGGCGTCGACGACGAGGATCTCGTGGACGACCCCGCCCAACTGCAGGGCGAAGCCCGCCGAGGAACCGACGATGCCGCCACCGCCGATGATTGCCACGTTCATGGTGAGTGATCCTTTCAAAGATGGATGGTGCGAGTGCGGCACGAGGCCGCACGCCCGGCGTGGCGACCCTTGGCGTCGTCACCGCCGGGCTGAGCCTGAAAAGGCCAAGGAGGGCTTTTCAGGCGTGGAATTTGGAACCTACTATCCCGCCGCCGCCGATGATTGCCACGTTCATGGTGAGAGAGCCTTTCAGAGGTGCTACCGGAAGCAACCGAAACGCATAGCCGCATACGCTGGCTCGGGGTCGCCCATACCCCGAACCGTCGGACGTTCGCTTCGGCCATCCTGGCCTCCGCTCACTCGATGCTGGCTGCGCTTTCGCCATCCTGGCTGCGCTTGCCGGCAACGCCGCCTCTCGGGGCATGGGCAACCCCTCACCGATTCAGCGCCGACGAACGCCGCGGCGAAGGTGAAGTGAGCAACCGCACCTCGTGCAGGGAATGTGTTTGTGCCCATCACGCACTGACGCCCAGCTGCTTGCAGACCTGCTCGGTGACGATCCGCACCAGGGCCTCGTGGTCGATGCCCGCGGGCGTGGGGCGGGTGGCGGTCTGCGGGTCGGCGCCCATCGGCGGCGGGGCGTCGAAGGCCTTGCGGTTCACGCCCGTCGTGCTCCAGCTCTCGCGGAACACGTCGTTGGCGCAGATGTCGCAGTTCTCCATCCCCTTCTCCAGTCGCGGGTCGGTGTAGCCCCACTTGGCCTTGAGGTCGAGGAGTTCCTTCGTCTCGGCCTTCGTGAGGAAGGTGACGCGGCCGAGATCCTTGGCGAGCATCAGGATCCGGCAGTAGGCATCGAGGATCTCGGTCCACCAGTAGGCCTTCTCGACCGTCTCGCCGAAACTGACCGTGCCGTGGTTGGCGAGAATGACAACGTTCGACTTCTTCACGAACGGCTTGACCGTGTCGGCGAACTTCTGGCCGCCGGGCGTCTCGTAACGGGTGATCGGCACGTCACCGAGGAACACCTCGACCTCCGGAAGCACGCACTGCGGGATCGGCTCGCGGGCCACGGCGAAGGCGGTGGCATGGGGCGGATGGCAGTGGACGACCGAGTTGACGTCGGGCCGCTCCTTCATGATCGTGAGGTGAAGAAGGATCTCGCTCGACCGCTTGCGGTTGCCGCCGATCTGATTCCCCTCCATGTCGACGATGCACAGGTCGGAGGGCTTCATGAAGCCCTTGGAGATCATCGTCGGGGTGCAGAGGACCTCGTTCGGCCCGAGGCGGAACGAGATGTTGCCGTCGTTGCCGGCGGCGAAGCCCTTGGCGTAGATCCGGCGGCCGATGTCGCAGATCTCCTCCTTGAGCTGGGAAAGGGACTTGTCGCTCGTCTTCACCTGTCCTGTGGCGGCCATGGCTGCTCCTTCTGGTGGCGGGCTGGTGGCGGGTGTATGGGTTGGGGACGGTTACGCGTCCTGACGATTCTTGCCCACGTTTCCGGCTGCGGTCGGATTGCCGGTCGCGGAGCGGCTTCGGAATGAGAGGGTGGTGTCGGTCATGCCGGTCGCTCCGGCAGGTCGAGTCGGTCGGTGATGGCAGCGACGTAGGCGTCGATCGGCTTGTCGGCCGGGCGGAAGGGCTGGGCGGCCTCTCCCCCCTCGCTGAAGGCGACGAGTTGCCCGTCGCCGGCGCCAAGGTCGTCCCAGGCCACGAGCGGCTCGGCGGGACCGTCGCCGGCGCGGAGGTCGTCCGGTCCGAGCGGCACCACGACCCGGAACACGCCGCCGCGGACCGCGGGGTGGGGCTCCACGAGCGTCACGGTGCCGATGGTTTTGCCGACCCGCATGGCTTCAGCCAGTCTTTCGGTTGGGGACGGAAATCAAGCATGGTCCGGCCTCGGGCCGGCATGAGTTGCCTCGCTGGCGGCCGCACGCCACGCTCGGCATCCTCACGCCGATCCCGAGGCCTCGTCGGGCGGTACGCCGGGCTGAAGCAGTCTGGATGTGTGGTGAGGGGGAATGGAAAGGTCCGGCCTCGGGCCGGCATGAGTTGCCTCGCTGGCGGCCGCACGCCACGCTCGACATCCTCACGCCGATCCCGAGGCCTCGTCGGGCGGTACGCCGGGCTGAAGCAGTCTGGATGTGTGGTGAGGGGGAATGGAAAGGTCCGGCCTCGGGCCGGCATGAGTTGCCTCGCTGGCGACCGCACGCCACGCTCGACATCCTCACGCCGATCCCGAGGCCTCGTCGGGCGGTACGCCGGGCTGAAGCAGTCTGGATGTGTGGTGAGGGGGAATGGAAAGGTCCGGCCTCGGGGCGGCATGAGTTGCCTCGGTGTAAGGTGCGCAGGTCGGGGCTGCCCATGCCCCGTCGCCGGACGTTCGCTGCGGCCCTCCGGGCCTGCACTCTCTCGATTCGGACTGGGCGTCGCCATCCATGGCTGCGCTGGTCGGCAACGCCGGCTCCCGGGGCACGGGCAACCCCTCCCGGGCTCCGGTGCTGCGGATTCGATCTGCGGTACGAGCAGTCGCTCACGGATGCATTGACTTGGGATGTGGGCACAAACATTGGCTCAGTGGGGGTGCGATGTGCAGCCGCAGCCGGCGGGGGCGGTGGCGAGTTCGACTGGGATCGGGCCGGACGGGTGGCCGGCGAAGTCGGCACACAGCCGGTCGAGGCCGCCGGAAAACGTGGCCGGATCGACGACGAGAAGATTCGCCGCGCAGGCGGCGGCGTTCGCGGCGAGCGTCGCGGCATTGCGACCGCTGACGGCGCGCAGGCTGGCGGAGCGGTTGGCGAGAATGACGGCAACCGCCGGGCTGCTCGTGAGGAGAACGCCGCGGGCGGCGTCGCGCGAGGCCTGAACGGCGATGGCCGCGATCACGTCGGCGAGCCCCGAGGCGGGGAGCCGGACCGCCCCTTGAACGGCCCGGGCGATCCCGGCCGCCTTCACGGCCGGATCCGCGGCGCAGGCGGCACTGGCGACGACAAATGGTCGGATCGGCACGGGCTGGCTCGCTGGTGCCGCACCGCGAACGATCGCGATGCCCGTCTCCTTGGCACGGTCGCGGGCCGACGGCGTGATCACGGCGCGGGGATCGATCGTCACGCGGCGGATGCCCGAGGGAAGCCGCTCGAGAATGGCGAGCGTAATGACACGATCGGCAAGATGGGCGTCCGTCGCCGGCGTGGGTGCCCCGTAGCCGCTCGCCGGTGCCGGTGTGGCAGCTGCCGGCATGGCGGAACGGGACGCACGCGCAGCCGCGGCGGCGCCGAGCCTGCCGATCACCTCGGCGACCAGTCGCTCGATCATGGCCCGGTCGGGAAGGGGAGCGGTCATGCGTCATCCACGAGGGCGATCGTGCTCCAGCGGGCCGGTGTCGTGTCGCTTTTCAGCAAGTCGCGGAGTAGCCGGCCGTCGCTCGTGATCACGGCGACGTCGCCGCGGCCGGCGCCGAGCGTGTCGACGGCGAGCTGTGGGTCGCCGTCGGGGCTCCGGCGGTCGGCCATGAGCGGCTGCACGACGAGCAGACGGCAGCCGGCGAGCGACGGATGCTTCACCGTCGCCGTGGCCGTGCCGATGATCTTGGCGAGCTGCATGATGGTCGTGGTGCGTGGGCCGGTCAGGCCACGGCGTCGGGGCTGCCGAGGATTCGCAGGTCGTCCACCAGCGTGCAGCGGCGTTGCCGGGTGAACGTCAGCGGCGTGGTGACGCCCTCGCCCGTCGGCGTGGCGATCGAAAACGACAAGTAACCCTCGCCGCCGAGGCCGAGGCCCGCCACGCTCGGCCCGTTCTTGACGAACAGCGTCGTGTCGAGGAGCCGGCCCATGCGGGTCATCGTCCGGACGTTCGTGGAGTGGATGATCGCCGTGTGGCGGAACCCGTGTTCGCTTTCGTGGGCCCGCGCGATCGCCTCGTCGACGTCCGTGCAGCGGACGAAGGGAACGAAGGGCATCATCTGCTCGACCGGCACGAACGGATTGTCGGCGTCGGTCTCGCCGAACAGCAGCTCGACGTCCGCGCCGCAGGCGACGCCCGCCGCCTTGGCGAGCACCGCGGCATCCTGGCCGAGCAGATCCTTGCAGGGCACCTGGTGCCGGTGGGACCCCGCGCCTGTCATGACGATCGCCCGCTTCGTCAAGGCGTCGACCTGGGGGGCGTTGAGCCGCACCGCGCCGGCCCGCTCCATCGCCGCCAGCATCCGGTCGAAGACCGCGGCCACGACGAACACCTGCTTCTCGCCGATGCAGAGGAGGTTGTTGTCGTAGGCGGCACCGGTGATGATCGACCGCGCCGCGTTGTCGAGGTCAGCCGTCTCGTCCACGACCACCGGCGGGTTGCCGGGGCCCGCGACGATCGCTCGCTTGCTCGACTGCAGGGCGGCCCTTGCCACCGCCGGGCCGCCGGTCACGCAGATCAGCTTCACGCCCCGATGGTTGAACAAGCCGCCGGCCGACTCCAGTGACGGCTCGGCGACGAGCGTGACGAGGTTGTCGATGCCGATGTCGCGGTGGATCGCCGCGTTGAACCGGCGGACGCCCTCGGCGGCGACCTTGCGGCCGCTGGGATGGGGATTGACGACGACGGTGTTGCCGCCGGCGAGCATGTTGATCGCGTTGCAGGCGATCGTGGGGAGCGAGTGGGTGACGGGCGTGATCGCGCCGATGACGCCGAACGGAGCGTGCTCGATCACGGCCAGTCCGTGGTCGCCGCTGAACACCTCGCTCTGCATGAACTCGACTCCCGGCACCTTCTCGCCGAGAACCTTCAGCTTTTTGATCTTGTGGACGAGGCGGCCGATCCCTGTCTCGGCGAATTCCATACGTCCCAACTCCTCGGCATCCTCGATGGCGATCCGGCGGATGTGGGCGATGGCCTTCTTCCGCCCCTCGACCCCGACCCGCTCGAGCCGATGAAACGCCTCGCTTGCGGCGGCCACCGCCTCCTCCACGGTGCCGAAGACGCCGTTGGCGCCGACGTACGAGTCGGCGCCGGCGCTGGAGGCGGCCGAGGGCGACAGGGCGGCCGGCGGCCGGGCCTGGCCCAGTTCCGTGATCACCTGGCGAACGATCGCTGCGATGTCGGTGGGCGTGGCGGTGACGGTGCTCACGATGCTATTCCTTCCTGCTGAAGACCTCGGTGCCGGCGATGCGGACGGTGTCCACGAGGCCGATGACTACGGCATCGATGGGGAGCGACTTGGTTTCGGGGGTCAGGCGGGCGCTCGAGCCCTGCGTGACGAGGACGAACTGCCCCTCGCCCGCGCCGAGCGTATCCACGGCGATGAACGTCCGGCCCGTGGAGACGAGCGTCGAGCGTGTCTTGTCGTCGAGACGGTAGGGCTCGACCACGAGCAGCTTGTGGCCGGTCATCGAGGCGGCCTTGTGCGTGGCGACGACGGAGCCGGTCACGAGGGCGACGAACATTCAGCCACCTATGCCTTTCGCCTCTGCTGATGCCGCGGCCAGCAGGTCACGCGCCTGCCGGGCCACGATCAGTTCCTCGTTCGTGGGAATCACCCACACCTGGACGCGGGCGTTCGCCGCGTGGATCAGACGTTCGCCCGACGCTCGGGCCTCGTTTGCCGCGACATCGAGGCCGATGCCCAGCTCGCCAAGACCGGCGAGCACGGCGGCCCTCGTGAGCGGCGAGTTTTCACCGATGCCGCCGGCGAAGGCGATGCCGTCGATGCCGCCGAGTTCGACGATTCCCGCGCCGAGCCAGTGGCGGATCGAGGCGACGTAGACGTCGATCGCCGTCCGCGCCCGGTCGTTGCCGGCGGCGGCGGCCTCTTCGAGGTCGCGCATGTCGCCGGAGGTGCCCGACATGCCCGCCAGCCCTCCCTTGGTGGAGAGGTCGGCCAGCAGTTCGTCAAATCCCCTTCCCGTCGCCCGGGCCACGTGCAGCAGGGCAAAGGGGTCGAAGTCGCCGGCCCGGTTGTTTTGCGGCAGGCCCGACTGCGGACTCATCCCCATCGACGTGCCGACACTCGCCCCGTCCTTGATCCAGCACACGCTGCTCGACCCGCCGAGGTGACAGGAGACCACCCGCGGGCCGGCCGGGCCGGCCGGGACGACCGCCGCCATTCGTTCGGCCACGAAGCGATGGCTCGCGCCGTGAAAGCCCCAGCGTCGCACGAAGTGCTTTTCCGCCCACTCCGTCGGCACGGCGTAGAGGGCGTTCCGCGCGGGGATCGTGGCATGAAAGCCGGTCTCGAAGGCGGCCACGAGCGGCACCTGCGGCAGTCGCTCCCCGAGGAGCCGCATCGCCCGCACGTAGGGCGGGTTGTGGGCCGGGGCCACGATCGCCATCTCCTCCATCGCCGCAAGCACGTCGGGGGTGACGCGAACCACCCCCCCGGCCCGGCCGCCATGCACAGCCTTGAATCCCACCGCCGCCACGTCGGCGACGCTCGTCAGCGGGCCGCCGGGGGCGGTGAGCTGACCGAGGGCCGCCTCGAGGGCGACGGCATGGTCGGGCACCGGCAGCAGCGCCTCCAGTGTGGTCGGCCCCGCGGCTCCCTGCGCGGTCGCGTAGACACGGCTCTCGGCGGCGCCGATCCGTTCCACGCCACCACGGGCAAGCTCGCGGCCATCGACCGCTCCCCACGCTGCGGGGAGGTCGAAGAGCCGGTACTTGAAGCTGGTGGAGCCGAGGTTGGCGACGAGGACCTTCATCCAGTACTCCAAAAGTTTCCGGTCGTCGGAGAGCGTCGCCGGAGGCGACGCTTCGCACCGGCAACCGGAAGGTTGCCAAGCCGGCGCGGGCCATGGATGGCCGTGCCGGCGTGAAACTAGCTGAAGAAGGCGGCGACGAGCGAGTCCGCGGGACGCGGGATGACATGGCTGGCGACGAGCTCACCGACCTGCTGGGCCGCCGTGGCGCCGGCCTCGACGGCCGCCCGAACGCTGCCCACGTCACCCTGCACGACCGTCGCCACGAAGGCGTTGCCGATGCTGATCCGCTTGAGAATCTTGACGTTGGCCGCCTTGGCCATCGCGTCCGTCGCCTCGACAAGGCCGACGAGACCCTTGGTTTCGAGAAGTCCGATTGCCGTGTTCATGGTCTGTCCTTGGGGTTGGGGGATGAATGATTCAGGGTCCGAGAAAAGGTTCAATTGCATCGGCGGGGCGCGGAGACGTCGAGCCTACGACGGCAGGACGACACCCAGATCCTCGTGGGGCCGGGCGATGACCTGCACGCTGACCACGTCGCCGATCCGGCCGCCGGCCGCCGCACCCGCGTCGGTCGCCGCCTTCACCGCGGCCACGTCCCCCGTGACGAACGCCGTCACGAGCCCGCTGCCGATCTTGTCCCAGCCGAGGAAGGTGACGTTCGCCGCCTTCATCATCGCGTCCACCGCCTCGACGAGGGTGACGAATCCCTTCACCTCGATCATGCCGAGGGCTTCGACATTTTTCGCCATCTGTTGCCTTGCTCCTGTGTCTGCCTGTCCACCAGCCATGGCGGGGCCGTCCCCGCCGACCGCGCCGGCACGCGCCGGCTGCACGGTCATGTTTCGTGTCGTTCGTGATCGCGTGCGTTGTGCCGCTTTGTTCTTGGCCATCCCAGGTCTCGTCTCGGGCACCGTGCGGGGTTCAGGACTTGTTCGGCGCCGAGACTGCCCGTGCCCTGTCGCCGGGACGTTCGCGCCGGTCCTCTTGGCCTCCGCTCACTCGATGCTGCCTGCGCTGCGCCATCCAGGCTGCGCTTGTCAGCGACGCCGGCTTCGGGGCAGGGGCAACCCCTCGGGTGTCGGGCCGGCGGAGTCGGGGATTGCGGGGCGTGGTCATCGCACATGCTTTTTTAGGTTTGATCAGGTCTGGCGGACGAGTTCGACGCCCGTCGCGTGGTCGAGGTCGGCCGCGTTGCCTTCGTCGGTGTCGATGTGCACCTCGAGCTTGCTCGTGGCGTCGGCACGAACGAGCAGGTCGCGGAACACCGTGCCGCAGCTGCCCTTGATCAGCAGGCTCATGCGGTCGCCGTCCTTGACGCCGAAGTGCGCGGCGTCGGCGAAGTTCATGTGAACGTGCCGCTCGGCCCGGATCACCCCCTCGGCGAGTTCGATGGCGCCGGCTGGGCCGACGAGCACGCAGCCGGGAGTGCCGGCGATCTTGCCGCTCGGCCGCACCGGCAGGTCGATGCCGAGCGAGATGCCGTCGGTGAACGCCAGTTCCACCTGCGATGCCTTGCGGGTCGGGCCGAGGACGCGGACGGTGGGCAGCATCTTCCGCTTCGGGCCGACGAGCATCACCGTCTCCTCCGCCGCATAGAAGCCGTCCTGGTAGAGGTTTTTCATCGGGGTCAGCGTGCGGCCCGGGCCGAAGAGTTTTTCGACGTGCTCGTCGGTGAGGTGGCAATGGCGGGCCGAGATGCTGACGACCAACTTCGGCTCGGCCTTTTCGGTCTTGCCGGTCGTCGTGGCCTGCGACGGGGGCGGGCCACCGGCCGCGCGGAGGACGATCTCGCGGACGACCCGCTCCACGGCGGCGCGGTCGAGGCTGCCGAACGGGACGAAGGAGGGGGCGACGCTCATGTGTGGCGGCTCCGGTGCGAGGGAGCGTCCGCCGGGGCAAGTTCCAGCCCGGCACCGGCCGCCGCGATGGCATCGCGCCACGACTGCGCGAGCGCTTCGTCGGAGACGAAGACGTCGATCTCGGCGAGCGGAGCGACGAGCGTCAGGCTACGCCGCCCAAACTTGGAACTGTCGGCGACCACGACGACGCGGCCGGCTGCGCGGAGCATCGCCTGCTCCGTCTCAGCGAGAAGGAGGTGGGAGTTGAACAGCCCCTCTGCGGCAATGCCGGCGGCGGAGAGAACGGTCGTGGTGACATGGAGGCGGCCGAGCAGTTCGTTCGCATAGGGCCCGAGGCAGACGCCGGTCCGGGGCGACACGTAGCCACCGAGGAGGACGACCTCGGTCCGAGACTCGGAGGCGAAGAGGTTGGCCACGGGCAGGCTGTTGGTGACGACCTGGAGCGGCCGCCCCACGAGCAGGCGGGCAACCTCGTAAGTCGTCGTGCCGCCGTCGAGAAGCACCGTCTCGTCGTCGCCGATCAGGTCGGCGGCCCGTGCGGCGATCGCCCGCTTGGCGGCCCAGTGGGCGGGTTGCCGCTCGTCGAATTCCGCGAGCCGGGGCATGCCACCGGCATAGAGCACGCCTCCGTGGGTTCGCCGCGCCGCCCCTCGCTCCTCGAGGGCATCGAGGTCGCGGCGAATCGTCGATTCGGATACGGCCAATTCCCGCACGAGTTCCTCGATCCCCACGAATCCGCGGACGCGGATCAACTCCAAAACTCGCGTGCGTCGGTCGTGGTTTTGCACGTTTGCAAACATCTTTCAGCCGTGAGTATGGCTGGACTCAATCAAGTTTCAAGACCTGTTCGATTGAAAACAATCACTAATGTGAACGAAATCAATCGCTTTGGGCCAAAAATTGCCATTCGGGGCCAAAAAGCCCCCTCGGCAGAATCTGTCGGTGAAATCCGGGCTCGCCGCGGACGTGAAACAACGTGATTGTGACGCATTTTGCCGTTCGAAAGCCGGATGGCTTTGCAAGAATGTGCTTCTGGAGGCGGAGGGTTGCCGGTTTTTTGGCGGTTTGCTCAGGCGCGTCTCGTGAACGTATTCAGCTTTGCATGTCGGGATTTGGCCCGGACCATCTCTCCCTCCTGCGACGGCTACGCCGTCCGGCCGTTCTCCGCGGCGGATTCCAATCGGGTCGCGGACCTTGTGGCTTCGACCGCCGCGGCATCCGGGGCGGGCGGACCCGCACCGCGACCGTCGGGACTGCTCGCCGAACTCCAGAGCCGGCCCGGCCGCGGCGTGTCCTGCTGGCTGGCTTGGCGGGACTCGGCTGACGCGAATGGAGCGGCGGCCCCCTGCGGTCTCGTGACGCTCGTTCACGCCCTCGACCGCACCGGTCGCCCTCGCTGGTCGATCGGCTGGCTGATCGTCCACCCCACGGTCCGGCGGCAGGGACTCGGCCGGGGGCTCGTCGCCTTCGCCGTGCGGCAGGCCCGCGTTGCGGGCGCGGAAGCGGTGCGGGCGGAGACATCGGCGTCATGGCCCGCCGCAGCGTTTTGGCAGGCCGTCGGGTTCACGATGGAGCGATCGGACGGCTGACCTGCTATCCTCGTTCGCTGGGTGAAGGACAGCCTCGGAACGATCGGCAGGGAGAGAGCAATGGGCAGTTCGCCGCGGCAGGAGTTCGAGAAGGAAATCGACAACGTGCGGCAGATGCACGAGGAGCTCGTCCGCGGCGCCGGCGGCACGCCGGGCGGCACGTGGATGTTTTTCATCGGCCTCGTCCTTGCCGCCGCGGGGCTGTGGTTTTTTCTCAGTAACGTCCACGTCATGACCGAGCCCTTCGGCATGGTGTCGGGCGCGTTCGGCCGAGGATTCGGTCTTGCCGGCGCGGCAATGAGCACCGGCATCGTCTTCGCGCCGATCTTCCTCGGGCTCGTGCTGCTCTTCTACGATGCCAAATTGAAGTGGGGCTGGGCGTTGTTTTACGTCGGCCTGGCCCTGATCCTGATCGAGATTCTCAGCCGGATCCGCTTCCAGATGGGAATGCCTGTCAGCAACCTGCTGCTCATGCTCGGCATGGTCGCCGCCGGCATCGGCATGATGCTGCGGAGTTTCCGCGACATGACGGTGGAGAAAGGGCCGCCGGCCGGTCCCTGAATGCCGTCAGGCCGCCGGCATGCCCTCCATGCGCCGCCAGGCGCTCATCTGCCCGAGGTGCATCATCATGTGGCCCCCGCAGTAAAAGGCCTGCACGGACCCGATGGTGGGGAACAGGTCGCGCATCCGTCCCTCGGCCGGGTTCGGCTGCTGGAGAACCTCGTCCGGCGTGCTGCGCAAGGCCGCGCTCACCATGCGGTGCCCCTCGGTGAAGAACTCGAACACCTCCCGCAGCGGCGGGTAGAGGTCGAGATCGGGATCGTCCACGCAGGTGGCGTCCTTGGAAAACCGGACCTCGAAGTGCTCGGGGACGGCGGGCGCCGGATGTCCGATCTGGTGGAGAATTTTCGGAGCGTAGAGGGAAAGATGGCCGTAAATGAAGGCCGGGTGATTCGACGTGACGATCACCCCGCCGGGCGTGGCGAACCGTGGGAAGCGGCCGGCGGGTACGTTGCGCAGGAGCCGCTCGGCATAGCCGAGCGAAAGGCCGAGCGAATCGGCGATCACGTTTCCAAGGGAGCGTGGCATGGGCGTCGTCCTTTCAATGGTGGCGGGTCGCGATCCGACGGATTGCCTCGGGCAGAACCCGGCATTCGGCGGCGAACACCCGGGCGGCGAGCGACTCCGGCGTGTCGTCGCGCAGCACGGGGACGGTTTCCTGGAGGAGGATTCGCCCATGGTCGTACTCGTCGTCCACGAGGTGCACTGTGCAGCCGGAGACCGTGCAGCCCCGGTCGAGCACCGCGCGGTGGACGTGCATGCCGTGAAACCCGCGGCCGCCGAAGGCGGGGAGCAGCGACGGATGGATGTTGACGACACGCCCGGCGAAGTCGGCCGGGATGTGCACGAGGTGGAGGAAGCCCGCCATGACGACGAGATCGGCCCGGGCGTCACGGCAGACGGCGAAGATCGCGTCGCTCCAGTCTTCGATGGGCCGGCCGGCCGGCGGCAGGACGTGGACCGGCACGCCCACCCGCGCGGCAATGGCCACGCCGCGGACGTCGGGGCGGCTGGAAACCACCGCTGCGACACGGGCCGGCAGGCGGCCAGCGCCGATCGCCTCGAGAAGGTTTTCCAACGTCCGCCCCGATCCCGAGAGAAGGACAACGAGCCGCAGCGCGGGAGCGTCGCTCATGACCGGGCATCCCGATAAAAAAGGTGCCAGCCACCAAATCTGGGGAGGCTAGGCAAGGAAAGGGCGTATCTTAACCAGATTTGGTGGCTGGCACCTTTTGGCGGTCCCCATGGCGGATCGAGATCGAGAGGGCGTGGCCATCGACGTCAACGGCGTCGGTCATGGCTCCGGCGAGCGGTCCGAAGTCGAGGCTGGTGGCGAGGGTCTCCGCGGCCACGGCGTCGCGGTGGGCCTCGAGAGCCGCACGCAGCTCGGCCGAGTCCGTCACGAAGGCGAGGTCGATCCGCTCCGTGAACTCGAGGTCGAGCTTCTTGCGGAATGACTGGACCGCATGCACGGCCTCGTTGACGAGCCCCTCGGCGACGAGGGCCGGGGTCAGCTCGCTGGCCACCACGACCACCGCCCGTGGACTCTCGGCCGCGGCCCAGCCCGGCCTGGCGGTCGTCCGCACGAGGACGTCGTCGGGGGCGATCGTGACCGCGCCGCCGCCGGGGAGCGGCAGCGTCGCCCGCCCGTCGCGGGCGAGGCTGGCGAGCAGGGCGGAGGCGTCGGCCCCGGCGATCGCGTCACGGGCCTTGGGCAGATCCTTGCCGAGCCGGGGACCGAGTTTTTTCAGGTCGGGCTGGATCGACCGCGTGATGTAGCGGTCGGGCTCGCGGCAGAGCTCGAACTGCTTGACGTTGAGCTCGTCGCAGACGAGGTCGGCGTGGGCCGCGAGCCAGGACGCATGGCGCTCGTCGTCACCGCCGAGGATCACCTCCACCTTCGCCAGCGGCTGCCGCACCTTGAGCTTCTCGGCCGCACGGGCCGCTCGACCGAGCGAGGCGATGTCGCGGACCAGGGCCATTCGCGGCACGAGATCGCGGTCGACGAGGGCGGCGTCGCCCGTCGGGAAGTCGGTAAGGTGGACGCTCTCCGGGACCTTGCCTCCGAACGGCACGACGGCGAGGTTGCGCCACATTTCCTCGGTCACGAAGGGAACGAACGGAGCCGCCAGCCGCGTGGTCACGAGCAGGGTCTCGTACAGCGTCCAGTAAGCGTCGAGCTTCTCACGATTTGTCGCCGGACCGCCGTCGGCCCGCCCCGCTGCCCAGAAGCGGTCGCGGCTGCGCCGGACGTACCAGTTGCTCACCGCGTCGACGAGCCGGGAAAGCTCCTGGGCGGCGGGAAAATGGTCGTAGGCGTCGAGTTTTTCCGTCATCGAGGCCGCCACGGCGTTGACTTCGGAGAGCATCCAGCGGTCGAGTTCACTCCGCTGGCCCACCGGCCGACAGCCGCAGGCGCGGGCGAGATCGGCATGGTCGAGCGATCCCGGCTCCGCCAGGGGCGCAGCGGGATCGAAGCCGTCGATGCGGGCGTAGATCACGAAGAACGCATAGACGTTCCAGAGCCGAAGGAGAAACTCGGGCACGCTCTCGCGGATCGCCCGTTCGCTGTAGCGGATGCTGGTCCATGGCGGCTGACCGGCGAGGAAGAACCAGCGCAGGGCGTCGGCACCGTACTTGTCGAAGATTTCTGCCGGCTCACGGTAATTCCGCTTGCTCTTCGACATCTTCGCGCCGTCCTCGCCGAGCATGTGGCCGAGCACGATGCAGGTCTTGAAGGGGTGCGGGTAGGGACGGGCCGTGGGGGCGGTCAGTGCGGCGGGCCCCGACTCGTCGGCCGGTTCGCCGAACAACAGCGTGCTGATCGCCAACTGGCTGTAAAACCAGCCGCGGGTCTGGTCGATCGCCTCCGAAATGAAGTCGGCGGGAAACTGGGCCGCGAACTCGTCTTGGCCGGCATGCGGCCAGCCCCACTGGGCGAAGGGCATCGCACCTGAGTCGAACCAGCAGTCGATCACCTCCGGAACCCGCCGCATCCGCGCCCCCGGCACGAAGGGCGACTCGTAGGTCACGGCGTCGATGTACGGCTTGTGCACGGCGAGATCGTCGCACAGGGCGGGGTTCGCCGCCTTGGCGCGGGAAAAGACCTCGGTGCCCGTGACGCCCGGCTTGGCGAGGAGCGCCGCGTAGGAATGAACAGCTTCCATTCGCCCGCTCGTCTCGCACTTCCAGATCGGCAGCGGTGTGCCCCAATAGCGTTCGCGGGACAGGGCCCAGTCGACGTTCGTCGCGAGAAAGTTGCCGAACCGGCCCTGCTTGATGTGTTCCGGCAGCCAGTCGATGCGGGCGTTGTTGGCGAGCATCTGCTCCCGGTAGCGGCTCGTGCGGATGAACCAGCTGTGCCGCGGATATTGGATGAGCGGATCGTTCTCCGCCCGCCAGCAGAAGGGGTAGTCGTGGAGGTACTGCTCCTGGTGGACCAGCAGGTTGCGGGACCGCAGGTCGCGGGTGACGTCGCGGTCGCAGTCCTTGACGAACCGGCCGCTGCCCAGCGGGAAGGCGTCGGTGAACGTGCCGTCGGGGGCGACGGGATTGAGGAGCGTCGGCCCGGCGCCGGCAACGAACCGCGCCTGCTCGGCGACGAGAACGCCGTAGTCCACCTCGCCGAAAGCCGGCGCCACGTGGACGATGCCCGTGCCGGAATCGGTGGTCACGAAGTCGGCGGCCACGACCCGCCAGGCGACGGCCTCGCGGCCACCGGCCGCGAGCGAGGCAGTGGCGGGAGGGCCGGCCGGCCGGAACGTGTCGAAGGGGGGCAGGTAGGAGCGACCGACGAGGGCCGTGCCAGGCATCCGGTCGATGACCGCGAATGTTTTCTTCGCGCGTTCGCCCAGCATCGCGGCGAGCGGCTCGGCGACGATGTACTCGCGGTCTTCGGCAGCCGAGTCGCGGAGCACGACGTAGTCGAGGTCGGCTTTCACGGCGGCGAACTGGTTGGCGGGAAGCGTCCACGGCGTCGTCGTCCAGGCCACCAGGCTGCGGTTCGTGGCCTGGCCGCATTCGTCGACGAGCGGAAAGGCGACGTACACGCTCGGGTCCGCCACCTCGCGGTAGCCCTGGCCCACCTCGCCGCTGGACAGCGCCGTGCCCCCCTGTGCCCACCACCACACGATCTTGTGCCCCTGGTAGAGCAAGCCGCGATCGAAGAGCTCGGCCAGCGCCCACCAGACGCTCTCCACGTACGTGCGCTGGTAAGTGACGTAGGCGGCGGAGAGATCGATCCAGAATCCGATCCGCTCGGTGAGCGTCTCCCACTCCTTCATGTACCGCCAGACGCTCTCCTGGCACTTGTGGATGAACGGCTCCACGCCGTAGGCCTCGATCTCCGCCTTGGAATGGATGCCGAGCTCCTTGCAGACCTCGACCTCGACCGGCAAACCGTGGGTGTCCCAGCCCGCCTTGCGCTCACAGTACTGCCCGCGCATCGTCCGGTAGCGCGGGTAGAGGTCCTTGATCGTCCGGGTCAGGCAGTGGCCGGGATGGGGCATGCCGTTGGCCGTCGGCGGCCCTTCGTAGAACACGAACCGGGGTGCGCCGCAACGACGCTCCAGCGACTTGGCATACGTGCCCCGAGTCCGCCAGAATTTCGCGATGGCGGCTTCGAGGGCGGGGAAGTCGGGTTTGCCGCGGACGGGTTCGAACATCGGGTACGTGTTGGGTGGCGGTCGGTCCGGTGCCGAAGGAATGATCGTACACGCGGCGGCGGCAGGGAGAACGGGGGGGGCGGCCGCAGCCCGGCAGGATCTCAGCCGGTGAGTTCGACGGTGCGGCCCGTCTTGAAGGCCTCGTCCGCCGCCAGCACGATCCGCAGGCTGTTGACCGCGTCGGCCATGTGGTCGCCGAGGTCGCGATCGTGCAGGATCGCGTCGAGAAAGAACTGCTGCTCCAGCATGCACAGGCCGTCGTGGTCCGGCTCGCCCGAGCAGTCGATGTACTCGTCCTTGCGGGCGAACGAGCCGTCGGGGGCGAGGTCGGCATGGTGCACCCGGAGCAGCGCGGCCTTGGTGTGGGCCTCGACGTCGTCGCTGGAGGCGTCTCCCTCCTTGACGCCCGTGATGCTCACGCAGCCCTTGGGGCCGACGACGTCCTTCACGAAGTAGGCGACGTCGCTCATCATCGGGCCCCAGCCCGCCTCGTACCAGCCGACCGAGCCGTCGGCGAACGTGACCTGGAGGTTGCCGTAGTTGTACATGCCGGGCACAAGTTCCTCCGTCAGCCGGGCACCGATCGCGCTGACGCGGACGGGCCGCGACCGTGTCATCTGGCACATCACGTCCACGTAGTGCACGCCGCAGTCGACGATCGGGGACATCGACTGCATCAGCGCCTTGTGCGTCTTCCACATGTCCCCCGATGCCTGCTGGTTGAGGTTCATGCGCATCACCAGCGGCCGGCCCAGTGTCCGCGCGGTCTCGATGAACTTCTTCCAAGTCGGATGGACCCGGAGGATGTAGCCGACGACGAGTTTCTTTCCCGCCTGGCGTGCGGCGGCGACGACCTCCTCGGCCTCCTTCACCGTCACGGCAACCGGCTTTTCGAGGAACACGTGGCAGCCGGCGGCGAAGGCCTGCCTGGCGTAGTCGGCGTGGGTGTCGGGATAGGTGTTGATCGAGACCGCGTCGGGCCGCGTGGCAGCCAACGCCGAGGCGAAGTCGGCGAACTGCGGATATTCGGCGGCCACCGCGTCGAGGAGCTCGCGTCGCGACTTTTCACCGCGAGCGACGACGCCCACGATCTCGAACTCGGGAAGGGCGTGGTAGGCCTTGGCGTGAGACTTCCCCATGTGGCCGCAGCCGACGACGAGGATCCGGATCGGCCTGCTCATGGCGGGTCACTCCTCAGGGACGAACGTGGGCGGCGAGGGCCGCGGTGATCAGGGCGTGAAGCTTTGGTTCCGCGGAGCGGGCGACGGCGAGGATCTTCTCGACCGTCGCCACTTCCAGCGCGTCGGGGAGGCACATGTCGGTGATCACCGAAATACCGAGCACCTTGAGGCCGGCGTGGACGGCGACGATCACCTCGGGCACGGTCGACATGCCGACCACGTCGGCGCCGATCCCGCGGAGGAACCTGTATTCCGCCCGCGTCTCCAGATTCGGGCCCGTCACCGCCACGTACACACCGCGGTGCGCGGCGAAGTCGCCGCGTCTCGCCGCGGCCAGGGCGGTGTCGATGAGCCGCGGGTCGTAGGGGGCCGACATGTCGGGAAACCGCGGGCCGAGACGCTCGTCGTTGATGCCGATGAGCGGGTTGTCGCTCATGAGGTTGATGTGGTCGTCGATGACCATCAGGTCGCCGGTGCGAAACATCGGGTTGAGGCCGCCGCAGGCATTGGTGACCACGAGCAGTCCCGCCCCGAGCCGGCGCAGCACGCGAACGGGGAAGGTGATCTGGGCGAGCGGATAGCCCTCGTAGGCGTGCTGCCGCCCCTCCATGACGATCACCGGCACGCTCCGGTCCCCGCTCGTTGCCTGCAGGAGACCGCAGACCAGTTGGCCGGCGTGGCCGTGTGCCGTGGAGCGGGCGAAGTGCGGGATCTCGTCGTAGGGAATCGTCACCCGGTCGCTGAGCGTTGCAGCGATGCCGCCCAGGCCGCTGCCGAGGATGATGCCCGCCACCGGTGCGTGGGGCCAGCGGTCGGCGATGCAGGCTGCGGCCGCGGTGATCTTGTCGTACTGGTCGAGCATGCCTGCTCCGGTGCGGGCCGCAGCCGGAGCGATCACTCGCTTCCCAGCAGCGCCTGGAAATCGGGATGGTCTTTCAGCGACTCCAGGTCGGGGTCGCTCTCCATGTGCGCCAGGTCGTCATATCCGAGAAGGATCGCCCGTGACAGCGAGTCGATGGCTTCGTCGGAATGGCCGGCCCGGGCCAGGGAGCAGGCAAGATTGTAGCGGGCGAGGAAATCCTCGGGCAGCAGTTCGACCAGCCGGCGGTCGAGTTGGACGGCCCGATTCACGAGGCCGCGTTTGGATACCAGTTCGGCGAGGATTCTGAGCACTTCGACCGAATCCCCTTTCCGGGCCAGCAGACGCTCGAAGAAATCGATGTCGAAGTCGAGCTGCGAGAGCGTGCCGAACCAGGGGCCGGCGGGGGAACGCTTCCGCTGCCGGCCGCCGGCAGGCTTGCCGACGGGCAACGCGTTCCCGCTGGCATCTGGTTCCTCGGGTCCGGATTGGGGGGTGTCACGGCCTGCCATGGGATCTCCGGTGCGACGCCGGTGCGCGTGCCGCCTACTTCTTCCCCCCCGAACCCTTCCCCGGAGGCGGCTCTTCGTCGCCCTCGTCGGGATGGTCCCAGTCGGGATCGTTCTCGTCCTCCTCGAAGTCGTCGTCGAAGTCGTCATCGAAGTCGTCGAAGTTTGACTCCTCGTCGGCGAGGGGCTGGCTGACCGCGAGATCCTCCTCGTCGCCGATGTCATCTTCTTCGTCGGGATCGATCGAGCACACCGGGGCCGTACGGCTCTGGCGGCCGGGCCGTTGGGGCGGGAGTGTCGGGGGGCTGTGCATCGGTGGGACCTGCCGCGGCTGAAATCCGAACTGTTGCGAGAGCAAACTGTTTCCGGACGACCGCGTCAAGACATGGATCGGCGGCCGGGCCGGACCGGGAAATATACGCCCGACGCCGGGAATTTCCCACCGTGGCGTCTGGGCCACCGGCCGGATTCAGGTGTGGTAGTCGGCGTTGAGGTGCACGTAGTCGGCCGTGAGGTCGCTGGAGTAGAAGCGGATCTGGCCCGGCCCCGGTCCGACGTCCAGTTCGATGAGCGTCTCCCGGGCCGACTTGATCGAAGCCGAAACAGCATCGGCGTCGAAGCGGACGGGCGTACCGGCCTCGAAGAGCAGCGTGCCATTGAGCCGTAACCGCACCTGTGCCGGGTCGAAGCGGACGCCCGAATACCCGGCGGCGGAGACGATCCGGCCCCAGTTCGGGTCGGCGCCGTGGACGGCGGTCTTGACCAGCGGGCTGTCGGCGATCGCCCGGGCGATCGTCCGGGCCTGGTCCCGGTCGGCGCAGCCTCGGACCTCGATCCGCAGGACGTGCGTCGCCCCTTCACCGTCGTCGGCGATCTCGCGGGCGAGCGTTTCGCAGGCCGTGGTCAGGGCCCGGCCGAAGGCCTCCAGGCCGGCTCCCGAGAGCGGGCTGCCCCCGGCGGCCCCGTTGGCAAGGAGCAGCACGGTGTCGTTGGTGCTCATGTGGCCGTCGACGCTGACGCAGTTGAACGACGTCTCGGCCGCCTCGCGCAGAAGCCGCTGGGCGTCGGCCGGTTCGACGGCCGCATCGGTGAGCACCACGCCGAGCATCGTCGCCAGCCGGGGGCCGATCATCGCCGCACCCTTGGCCATGCCGAACAGCGCGTACGTGGTGCCGGCCGCGGCGAAGGTCGTGCCGGCGAGTTTGGGCCGGGTGTCGGTCGTCATCATGCCGCGGGCGGCACGGACGGCCGCAGCGTCGTCGCTGCCGAGCTCCGCCGCGGCCCGCTCCAGACCGCGACCAAGTTTCTCCAGCGGCAGAAACTCGCCGATGATCCCGGTCGAGAGCACGAGCACCTCGTCGGCCGTCGCGTTGATGAGGCCCGCGGCGGTGGCGGCCATGCCGCGGGCGTCGTCGAAGCCGCGGGCCCCGGTGCAGGCATTGGCGTTGCCGGAGTTGATGGCGATGCCGCGGAAGTTTCGCCCCGGCGTCAGCCTCCGGTCGTAGGCCACCGGCGCAGCGAACACGAGGTTCGTCGTGTAGACGCCCGCCGCCGTCGCCGGCAGGTCCGAGACGATCAGCGCGACGTCCTCGCGGGTGGGGTTTCGCTTCAGGCCGGCATGCACGCCGGCGACGCGGAAGCCGCGGGGCAGGGGGGGGATCGGCAGGCGGACCGGCGTTTCGGTGATCGGCATGTCAGGCCATTCCGGCGTGTTCGGGGAGGTCGAAGAGAATGTTGAAATTCTGCACCGCCGCACCAGCCGCTCCCTTGACGAGGTTGTCGAGGCAACTGATGAGAAGCACGCGGCCGCGGACGACACGGGCGGTGATGTCGCAGGAGTTCGTGTCGACCGTGTCCTTGGTACCGGGCAGGTGGTCCACGATCCGCACGAACCGCTCGCCTGCATAGGCCTCGCGAAGCAGGTTCATGACGTCCGCTTCGGTCAGCGACTTCCGCGGCTTGACGTAGATCGTGGAGAGGATGCCGCGGTCCATCGGGGCGAGCTGCGGGGTGAAGATCACTTCCGGCCGGATGCCGGCGTGGCGGGCGATCACCTGCTCGATCTCGGGGGTATGCCGGTGGCGTCCGACGTTGTACGCCGACAGGCTCTCGTTGCATTCGGGGAAATGCGTCGTCAGCTTCGGCTGCCGGCCGGCACCGCTGACGCCGCTCTTGGAATCGATGATGATGTCGTCGGCCTCGACGAGTCCGGCCTTCAGGAGCGGAGCCAGGGGGAGGATCGCCGACGTCGAGTAGCAGCCCGGGTTGGCGACGAGCGCCGCGCCCCGGATTCGATCGCGGAACAGTTCCGGCAGGCCGTAGGGCGTGCGGCCGAGTCGCTCTTGGTCGGGGTGGTCGTGGCCGTACCACTCGCGATAGCTCGCCGGGTCATCGAGCCGGTAGTCGGCGCTGAAGTCAACCACCTTCGCGCCGGCGGCGAGCACGCGGGGCAGGATCTCGGCGCTAGCCGCGTGTGGCAGGCAGCCGAAGACGCAGTCGGCCCGGCCGCCGACCTCCTCGGGCGCGAGATCTTCCAGCGGCAGGTCGAGCCTGCCGACAAGGCTCGGATGGATGCTCGCGATCGGCGGCCTTCCCTCCTGGCGGCTGGTGACGGCGACGATCTCCGCCTGCGGGTGGCGGAGAAGGATCTTGATCGCCTCCAGGGCCGTGTAGCCGGTGGCGCCGAGGATGGCGACCTTGATGCGATCGCGGGGTGTGGTCATCGCGGATGCCCGGGGCTGGGAAAACCGACGTTATAGCGGCAGCCCGGCGCGCGCGAAAGGAGCGGCGCGGCGAATTGGGGGGCTCACGGACGACCCCGCGAACCGGCTCCCTCCCGCGCGGGAGCGGCGCAGGCGGCGGCCGCGACGAGCCGCTGTTCGACGAGCCGCACGAGCCAGCCGGCCACGGCCCGCTTCGAACCCCGCTTCGTCCCCACGAGGGCGTGGCGGGCGTCGTAGACCGCGACGGCGTTTGCCGTCGATTCCAGCGCCGAGACGTCGTTGACGACGATCAGGTCGCACTTCTTGGCGGTGATCTTCGCGAACGCCCGGCGCGGATCGGCGCCCGGCTCGAGGGCAAAGGCGACGAACCACTGTCCGGGACGGCGGCGGCGGGCGAGCGCGGCGATGACGTCGGTCGTGGGGGCGAGCTTCAGCGTCAGCCCCGCGTCCGTCCGTGGGATCTTGCCCGCCGCCCGCCGGACCGGCTCGAAGTCGCACGGGGCGGCGGCGGCGATCACGCCATCGACGGCGGGAACCTCACGAGAGCAGGCGGCCAGCATCTCGGCGGTGGTGACGACGGGGATGACGCGGGCCCCGCGCGGATATCCCAGCTGCACCGGCCCACTGACGATCGTCACCGCGTGGCCGCGAGCCAGGGCCGCGGCGGCGAGGGCCCGTGCCATGCGGCCGCTCGAGGCATTCGTGAGGTAGCGGACGTCGTCGAGGTAGGCGCGGGTCGGACCGGCAGTGAGCAGGATCTTCGCCATCGTCGCCCCACGCCGTTTAGGTCCGCCCCGTCCGCGGACGGCCGTCGAGCACGGCGCCGATGACGGTCGCGATCTCTTCCGGCTCCGCCATCCGCCCGGCTCCCTGCCGCCGGCATGAGAGCCAGCCGGTGCCGGGCTGCACGATCGTCGCCCCGTCGGCGGCCAGTCGGGCGACGTTCCGCTGCACGGCCGGCTTCGCCCACATCGCGGCGTTCATCGCCGGCGCGAAGAGAACCGGGCACTCGGCGCAGAGCAGCAGCGTCGAAAGCAGGTCGTCGGCTGCGCCGGCCGCCGCCTTGGCGAGCATGTCGGCGGAGGCGGGGGCGACGACCACCACGTCGGCCCGGGCGGCGAGTTCGATGTGGGCGCCGAGCGGATGGGCCGCCGGGTCGAAAGACCGTGTCGCCACCGGACGGCCGGTGAGCGCCGCGAACGTAGCCGCGCCGACGAACCGTCTCGCCCGTGGCGTGAGCACGGCGGTCACGCCCGCCCCCTGCTGCACGAGCAGGCTCGCCAGGGCCGCCGCCTTGTATGCCGCGACACCGGCCGAGACGCCAAGCGCGATCTCTCGACCTTCGAGCGACGTCGCCATGCCCTTATTTCCTGCCGCTGCGAACGCCACCGTCCCCATCGGCCGGCCGGCGATGCCAGTCGCACCGGAGCCGTGTCACATGATACCGGGATCGAAATCGAGCGGACCGCCCGCCTCTTCCGATTCGCCGGTGATTCGCAGGTTGAGCGATGTGTCGAGGAAGATCTTGTCCTGCTTGATCTCCTCGATGACGATCGCCATCTTGTCGTCGCTGACGACGTCGACGAGCGGGCGGCCACCGGCGTTGAGCGCCACGAGCCGCTTTTGGATCAGGGTCGAGAGCTTGAAACGGCCCCCGACCTTGTTGACGATCTCTTCTTCGCGCAGGTCATCGATCATGACTGTGCTCCCTGGGTGGTTCGGTCCTGAATGGGCATGCCGTTCGACTCGTTGTCGCCGTGGGCCGGATGCTCTCCGTCGGGCACGGGCAACCCGGCGGCGGCAAGGATCGACTCGATCCGGGCCAACGCCGCGGCCACGTCGTCGTTGACGACGCGGTAACGATAGCGGTGGGCCTCGAGCAGTTCGCGTCGCGCCACTTCCAGCCGTCGGGCCATCGCCTCGGCCGACTCCGTCCCGCGGCCCTGCAGCCGCTCGAGAAGTTGGTCGGGATGGGCGGGCTCGACGAAGATGGTGATCGCCTCGGGATACTTTTCGAGAATCGACAGTGTACCTTCGACGTCGATCTCCAGCACGACCCAGCGGCCGGCGGCCAGCCGGGGGGCCACTTCACTGACGAGCGTGCCGTACCAGTGCTGCCGGCCGTAGACCTGGCAGCATTCGAGAAACTCCCCTTTTCCTCGGCGAACTTCGAATTCGTCACGGGCCATGAAGTGGTAGTCGACTCCGTCCCGCTCGCCGGCCCGCGGGGGGCGTGTCGTGGCCGACACGCTGGGCAGGAGATCGGGCAGGTCGGCCAGCAGTCGCCGCAGCAAGGTCGTCTTCCCCACGCCGGAGGGGCCCGAGATGACGACGAGTTTACCGGGAACGCGTTCCATGACGGTGTTGTACCCCGCGGGGCCGGAGGAGAGAAAGAGGCCCGGCCTTCACTCGACGTTCTGGACCTGCTCCCGGAGCCGCTCGACACGGGTCTTGAGTTCGACGACCGCGTGGGCAACATCGACGTCGAGCGACTTCGACGCGATCGTGTTGGCCTCGCGGGCCAGTTCCTGGGCAAGAAAGTCGAGCGACCGCCCTGGCGACTCGGTCTCCAGGAGCCGCTCGAACTGGGCGACGTGACTCTCGAGCCGCACGAGCTCCTCGGCGATGTCGGAGCGGTCGGCTATCAAGGCCACCTCGTGTGCGATGTCGGCTTCGGTCAAGGCCGTGCCGTTCTGCTCGAGCAGCCGCGAGACGCGGTCGACCAGCCGGGTCCGATGATCGGCGAGGATGCCGGGCACGCGGCCGCGGATCGCCGCCACGATCGCGACGATCTCGCGACAGGCCGACCGCATGTCGACGGCCAGGGCGGCCGCCTCGGTCCGCCGCATCGCGTCAAGTCGATCGACCGCGCCGGCGACGGCCCGCGCGATCAGCGGCCAGGCCCGGTCGAGAGCCGCCTCGTCCGGCGCCGATTCGACCACGATGCCGGGCAGGCCGAGGAGCGGCTCCAGCGACTGGGGCGGCTCCAGACCGTGGCGGTCGCAGAACGCGGCGGCGTCGGACAAATAGGCCGCCAGTTGGTCGTGGTCGAGCCGGCGGCCCGTCGATGCCGCGGGGCCGGAGAGGTCGAGGCTCACCTGAACCGACCCGCGCCGGACCCGCTGCCGAATCGCCGCCTCGACGCGGCTCTCCAGGCCCCCGAACCCCTCCCGGGTGCGCAGCGACATCTTGAAGAAGCGATTGTTGACCGCGCGGATCTCGACGCGGCAGGTACTCGCCCCGTCGCTCACCGTCGCATCGCCGCATCCCGTCATGCTCACCATGAGCGGGATCCGATCACTTCGCCGGTGCTGGCGAGGCGGGGACGGCCGGCGTCGCCGCGTCAGCCGGCTCGGCATCCGCTGCCGGCACGTTCGTCGCGGTCCCATCGTCGGCGGGCTTCGTCTCGGGCGCGGCTGGCGGCGCGACAGGCGTCGACTCCGGTGACGTCGGCGCGGGGGGCGTGGCCGCCGGTTGCCCGGCCTGGGCCGGCTGGGCCGGCGGCGTGGCCGCGCTGCCAAGTCCGGTCGCGAGCAGCGACTGCGGCTTGCCGAGCAGGTTCAGTGTCAGGATGCAGAGCACGATCCAGAATCCGGCCACGCCGACCGTGATCCGCGTAAAGATGTCTCCAGCCTTCGTACCGAAGGCGCTCTGGCCCCCCATGCCGCCGAATGCTCCGGCGAGCCCACCGCCGCGGCCGCGCTGGATGAGCACCAGCAGGATCAGGAACAGCGACGTGAGCACGAGCGAGAAACCGAGCAGGAAACGGATCAGGGTGGACATGGTCGGTCGATGACTCCGGGAGCGTCGGCGAACAGTGGGCGAGAGCGGAGAGAATACCCGACCCGCGGCCTTCATCCTACCCCGGCTGGCAGTCCGTCTGGTCTTCGTCCCACCGCCCCGGGGGGCGATGGCCGCTCAGCCCGCGCGACCGAACGCAGCTGCGATCGCCATGAAATCATCCGCCTTCAAGCTCGCGCCTCCGACCAGGGCACCGTCGATGTCGGGCTGGGCGGCGAGATCGGCGACATTGTCCGGCTTCACGCTCCCGCCGTACTGGATCCGCACCCGCTCGGCGATCGGCGCCGAGGCGAGTCCGGCGACGAGCTCCCGGATCAGTGCATGCACTTCCTGGGCCTGCTGCGGAGTGGCCACCTTGCCCGTGCCGATCGCCCACACCGGCTCGTAGGCGATCACGACCTTTTCCAGGTCCGCGGCCGGGATGCCGCCGAGGGAGCTCTCCACCTGCGTGGTCACGACCGCCGCCGTGCGGCCGGCCTCGCGTTCCTCGAGCGTCTCACCCACGCAGACAATCGGCGTCAGTCCGGCGTTGAGGGCGGCTCGGGTCTTGGCGTTCACGGCGGCGTCGGTCTCGCCGAACAGGGTGCGGCGTTCGGAGTGACCGAGGATCACGTGGCTGCACCCGAGATCGACGAGCATCGGCGGTGCGACCTCGCCGGTGAAGGCCCCGTTCGGCTTGTCGTGCATCGTCTGGCCGCCGACACCGACCGTCGAACCGCCGCCGACCGCCGCTGCCACCGTCTCGATGTAGACGGCAGGTGGGCAGAGGACGAGTTCCACGGTTCCGGCCTCGGACCGCCTGGCCGCAACGGCGGCGGCCAGGCCGCGGGACTGCATGCGGTCAAGGTTCATCTTCCAGTTGCCGGCGACGATCTTCCTGCGCGACATGCGGACTCCTCGTGGGGTGGGGGACGCAGATGATACGGGCAATGCCAGGATTGGGAAAAGCGGGCCGATCCTCGTCCGTTGCCTGCGCCCTGTCAGGACGGCTGCGGAGGAGGCCGTCGCCGCCCCCGGCCTCCCGCGGTCGACCGGCGGGGGTAAGCCAAGGGGCGCGGCTGCTCCTCGGCCGGTCAGCCGACGGCGGCTGCGGCGGCGTAGGAGCCGAGGATGACGACCCGTTTGCAACGTTTTTCGAGGGCGGCGATCGCCCGCCGAACGCGCAGGTCTTCACGGTGCCCCTCGAACTCGACGAAGAACACATAGCCCCGCTCCTCGCCCGGCAACGGAAACGACTCGATCCAGGTGAGATTCAGGCGTTGCCGCTTGGGGATCGTGAGCGCGTCGGCCAGGCCGCCCGGACGGTGCTCGATCTCGAACATGATCGACGTCTTGTCGCGCCCCGTGCGAGCGGCGTCGGCATGGCCGATGACCGCGAACCGGGTCGTGTTGCCCGACACGTCCTCGATGTTCTCGGCGAGCACAGCCAGATTGTGGTGCACTCCCGCCTGCCGACTGGCGATCGCGGCGGCATGGGGCTTTCGGGCCGCCGTCTCCGCCGCCACGCTGGTGCTCGTGACCTCGACGAGGCGGGCGGCGGGCAGATGCCGGGCCAGCCAGTTGCGGCATTGCGACAAAGCCTGGGGACGGCTGTAGACCTCTTCGATCGCCGACCGGTCGCAGGCGGCGAGCAGATTGTGATGGATGCGAAGCGGGACCTCGGCGCAGATCTTGACCGGCAGCCGGGCGAGGTTGTCGAGCGTGTCGGCGATCCGTCCATCGGTGGAGTTTTCCAGCGGGACCACGCCGTAGTGGGAGTGGCCCGCATGCACCTCCTCGAAGGCGGCAGAAATGCTGGCGACGGGAACGAAATCGACGGCGCTGCCGAAGCGGTGAACCGCGGCGAGATGGCTGTAGGTCCAGGCGGGCCCGAGGTGTGCGACGCGGAGGTGCTGCTCGATCGCCCGCGAGCCCGAGATGAGTTCGCGCCAAATCGCCTTCAGGCTGTCGTTGGAGAGTGGCCCCTGATTGCAGGAAACGACTCGCTCCAGGACCATTTCTTCGCGGGCTGGATCGTACGTCTCCTGGCCGGAAGACTTCTTGAGATGGCCGATCTCCCGCGCCACCTCGGCCCGCTGGTTGGCCAGGGAGACGAGTTCACGATCGATGCGGTCGATCTGCTGGCGGAGGGCGGCCAGACCCGGCGCGCGTCCGCCGGGCTGGTCATTGGCAGGCTGCTGCTTTTCGCGTGGGGTTTTGGCCATCGGGGCTGCAGTCGGCCAAAATGGCAGCCGTCCTGAATTGGTCGGTGTCGGAAGTGAGACACGCTACGACAACTGTACTCCGAAGAACTGCCGCGTAAACCCGTCCGGACACGGGGCCAGACGGAGCCTCCTGCGGCCCCGGCACGGGCTTTGCATCCTTCCCCCGCGGCGGGAGTCACGGCCATTTCTGGCGTCGGCTCCTGCCGGCACACACCCGCACGAGGACAGCAGCAACCATGGCGACGAAGCAGGGCGAAAAGATCATCGGCATCGATCTCGGCACCACCAACTCCGTGGTCGCGGTGATGGAGGGCAAGGAGCCGAAGGTGATCGCGAACAAGGAGGGCAACCGCCTCACGCCGAGCGTGGTGGCCTTCAACGACAAGGGGGAGACCCTCGTCGGTGACATCGCCCGCCGCCAGGCGGTCACCAACCCCAAACGCACGATCTACTCCATCAAGCGTTTCATGGGGCGCCGGCACAACGAGGTTGCCGGCGAGGAGAAGATGGTTCCCTACGAGGTCGTGGGCGGGCCCGAGGATTACGTGAAAGTCAAGGCTGGCGACAAGGAGTGCACGCCGCCCGAAGTTTCGGCGAAGGTGCTGCGCGCCCTCAAGGAGGCGGCCGAGGCCTATCTCGGTCACAAGGTCAACAAGGCGGTGATCACCGTCCCGGCCTACTTCAATGACGCCCAGCGGCAGGCCACCAAGGACGCCGGCCAGATCGCAGGCCTCGAGGTGATGCGGATCATCAATGAGCCGACCGCGGCCGCGCTGGCCTACGGGCTCGAGAAGAAAGCCCAGGAAAAAATCGTGGTCTTCGACCTCGGCGGCGGCACGTTCGACGTGTCCGTGCTGGAGGTCGCCGACGGCGTGTTCCGCGTCATCAGCACCAACGGTGACACGCACCTCGGCGGCGATGACTTCGACCAGACACTGATCAATCACGTCGCGGAGCAGTTCAAGAAGGAGCAGGGGATCGACCTTCGCAAGGACACGATGGCCCTGCAGCGGCTCCAGGAGGCGTGCGAAAAGGCGAAGAAGGAACTGAGTTCGGCGCAGAGCACCGACATCAACCTTCCCTTCATCACCGCCGACGCGTCGGGGCCGAAGCATCTGCAGATCACGATCACGCGGGCCCAGTTCGAGCAGATGTGCGACCCACTGATCGAACGCTGCCGGGGGCCCGTTATCCAGGCGCTCAAGGACGCGAAGCTCGATCCCAAGGACATCGATGAGGTCGTGCTCGTCGGCGGCTCGACCCGGATTCCGAAGGTGCAGGAACTCGTCAAGAAACTGTTCGCCAAGGAGCCCCATAAAGGCGTCAATCCCGACGAGGTGGTGGCACTCGGAGCCGCGATCCAGGGGGGCGTACTCGGCGGTGACGTGCAGGACGTCCTCCTGCTCGACGTCACGCCGCTGTCGCTCGGCATCGAGACCGAGGGGGGCATTTTCACCAAACTCGTCGAGCGAAATACGACGGTGCCGACCGAGCGAAAGCAGGTGTTTAGCACTGCGGCCGACAACCAGACCGCGGTGACGGTGAGCGTGTTCCAGGGAGAGCGTCCGATGGCCCGCGACAACCGGCTGCTCGGGCAGTTCAACCTCGAGGGCATCCCCTCCGCGCCGCGCGGCACGCCGCAGATCGAGGTCAAGTTCGACATCGACGCCAACGGCATCCTCAAGGTCAGCGCCAAGGACCTCGGCTCCAATAAGGAGCAGACGGTGAGCATCGAGCAGTCCAGCGGGCTCAACGAGTCTGAAATCGAGCGGATGCGGCGGGACGCCGAGAGCCACGCCGAGGAAGACAAGCGGAAGTACCGGCTCGCCGAGGCTCGCAACAAGGCCGAGGCGCTCTGCTTCCAGACCGAGAAATTGATCAAGGAGAACGAGGCCAAGCTCTCGGGGTCGGACAAGGCCCCGCTCGAGGCCGCCGTCGCCAAGGCGCGTGAGACCGCGAAGGGCGAGGACGTTGACGCGATCAATTCCGCCCATGGCGCTCTGGAGCAGGCGGTGCACGCCCTCTCGAAGGTGCTCTACGAGTCGACGCCGGGAGGCCGCGGGGAGGCGCCGCCGGAGCAGGCTGCTTCGGCCGGCGCCGGCAAGGGGCCCGACGACACGATCGACGCCGAGTTCGAGGTCAAGGGCTGAGAAGTCGGAAACGGGAGCCAGGCGAGGGCAGGCGGTGGCACAGCATGCGCGAACGGGGTGTTCGTGCGGCAGACGCTTCCAGAGACGGGTTTCGCCCGGGGTGCGGACGTCGCCGCGCCGACCGGTGACTGCGTGAAACACGAGAGGGGGAGTGATGGCGTTCCGCTTCGACAAGTTTACCATCAAGGCGCAGGAGGCCGTGCAGGGAGCGGTTGAGACCGCGGCCGATCGGGGCAATCCTCAGACCTGCCCGGTCCACCTGCTCCGGGCCCTCGTTGGCGAGCGGGAAGGGATCGTCCGGCCGCTGCTGGAAAAGATAGGTGCGGACCGCGGCCACCTCGAGCGGATCGTGGATGCCGAACTGGCCACCCTGCCCCGGGTGTCTGGGGGCGCACAGCCGCAGCCCGATCAGGAACTGGTCAAGGTCTTCGATGCCGCGACGACCGAGTCGCACCAGATGAAGGACGAGTTCGTCTCGACGGATCACCTGCTCCTGGCGCTGGTGAAGGTGCCGTCGAAGGCCCGGACCCTGCTGCAGCAGGCGGCCATCGGCGAAAAGGAACTGCTGGCCGGCTTGCAATCGGTCCGTGGGCAGTCGCGGGTCACCGACCAAAACCCCGAGGAGAAGTTTCAGGCCCTCGACAAGTACGGCATCGATCTCGTCAAGCGGGCCAGCCAGGGGAAACTCGATCCGGTGATCGGCCGCGACGCAGAGATCCGGCGCGTGATCCAGGTGCTGTCGCGGCGGACGAAGAACAACCCCGTCCTCATCGGCGAGCCGGGGGTGGGAAAGACCGCGATTGCCGAGGGGCTGGCGCTGCGGATCGTGCAGTCGGACGTGCCGGAGAACCTGCGCGGCCGGCGGGTCGTGGCCCTCGACCTCGGGGCGCTGATTGCCGGCACGAAGTACCGCGGCGAGTTCGAGGACAGGTTGAAGGCGATCCTGCGCGAGGTCGAGGCGGCCCAGGGGAACGTGATCCTGTTCATCGACGAGCTCCACACCGTGATCGGGGCGGGCGCGGCGGAAGGAGGCTCCGACGCGGCCAACCTCCTCAAGCCGGCCCTCGCCCGGGGTGAGTTGCGGTGCATCGGGGCCACGACGCTCGACGAATATCGCAAGCACATCGAAAAAGACGCCGCCCTGGAGCGCCGCTTCCAGCCGGTGATGGTCGGCGAGCCGAGCGTCGAGGACACGATCGCCATCCTCCGCGGACTCAAGCCCCGGTACGAGGCCCATCACAAGGGGGTGAAGATCAAGGACTCGGCCCTCGTCGCAGCCGCCGAACTCTCGAACCGCTACATCGCCGACCGCTTTCTGCCCGACAAGGCGATCGACCTCATGGACGAGGCGACGAGCCGGATCGCCATGGAACTGCAGAGCGTGCCGAGCGAGATCGACGAGGTGCAGCGCCGGCTCGTGCAATTGGAACTCGCGGCCCGGCAGCTCGCCGAGGAGACGGAAGAGCATGCCAAGGAGCGGCTGGCCGACATCGAGGAGGAATCGACCGAACTCCGCAAGAAACTGGCCGACCTGAGGAAGCAGTGGGAGGCGGAGAAGAGCGGCGTGGGAAGCGCCCAGGAATTGCGCCGGCAGCTGGAGGAAGTGCAGCTCGGCTTCGAGAAGGCGGCGGTGCGGATCAAGGACCGGCAGGCATCGGGGCAGCCCGTGGGAGAAGACCTCTACCAGACGCTCTACGAGCTCGATGTCAAACGGAAGGGACTGCAGCAGCGGCTCGAGCAGGAGGGCTCCGAGAAGGAGGGCAAGGACGTCGCCAAGGCCGGCCAGAAGCGGCTCCTGCGTCGCGAGGTGGGCCCCGAGGAGATCGCCGAGGTGGTGAGCGCCTGGACCGGCATCCCGGTGACGCGGCTCGTCGAGGCGGAGCGGGCGAAATTGCTCGTGCTCGAGGAACGGCTTCACCAGCGGGTGGTGGGACAGGAGGAGGCGGTCGAGGCGGTAAGCAACGCCGTTCGCCGCAGCCGGGCGGGCCTCCAGGACCCGAACCGGCCGATCGGCTCGTTCATCTTTCTCGGGCCGACGGGTGTCGGGAAGACGGAGCTCTGCAAGGCGCTGGCCGAGGTGCTCTTTGACGACGAGAACGCGATGGTGCGGATCGACATGAGCGAGTTCATGGAGAAGCACACCGTCGCCCGCCTGATCGGCGCCCCGCCGGGCTACGTCGGCTACGAGGAGGGGGGCGTGCTCACCGAGGCGGTGCGGCGCCGGCCCTACTCCGTCGTCCTTCTCGACGAGATCGAGAAAGCGCATCGGGACGTGTTCAACGTCCTCCTCCAGGTGCTCGACGACGGCCGGCTCACCGACAGCCTCGGTCACACGGTCGATTTCACGAACACGATCGTCGTCATGACGAGCAACGTCGGCAGCCAGGCGATCCAGGAGATCACCAGGGAGGGAGGCAGCGAGGAGGAAATCCGGAATGCCGTCAAGGAAGCGCTTGCGGCCCGTTTCCTGCCCGAGTTTCTCAACCGCATCGACGAGACGATCGTCTTCCACCCGCTCGACCAGAAGCACATCCGCCGGATCGTCGAGATCCAGATGAAGCGGCTCGTCAGTCAGGCGGAGAAGGCCGGCATCGCCCTCGAGTATGCCGAGGAGGCCGTCGATGAGATCGCCCGGCTCGGCTACGACCCGGTGTACGGGGCGCGGCCGCTGAAGCGGGTCATCCAGCAGCAGCTCCAGAACGCGTTGGCGACGGAACTCCTCGCGGGGAAGTTTCCCGAAGGGAGCCGGGTGCGGATCGACTTCGTCCAGGACGGCTTCATGTTCACCCGTCTCGACTGACGACCCGCCGCCGGGCCGCCGGCGGCCCGCCGCCCACCGGGGGGCGGTCACGGCGATCTGCATCAGCCGCGCTTGCGATCCTCGAGTCCCATGCGGGCGATGACGACGCTGGCACCGGTGGTCATCTTGCGGATCTTCTCGGCAATGGCGAACTTCTCGCTCGTCGTGGCCTTCTTGAGTTTGGCTTGAAACTTGGCCATCTTCTGCCGGCGATGCCGGCGACGCTTGACTTCCTTCATCCTGTTGCTGATGCCGCCCATGCGTGTTTCCTGGAGGGGTATCGGGGGGGAGATGTGATCGGCTGTGCGTCAGTTTGTAGGGAATTGCCCTGCGGCCGTCAAAGCCCGCCAATCCGGAGGCCGAGCGGGGCCATCGGCGCGAATCCGTGGCCCCCGCCTGGGCAGCGGTCCTCTCAGCCAGCGGCAGCGCGTCCTCTGCGACGGGATTGGCACGTGCGGATAGCCTGTGAACGCCGAATGCGTCAAACTGTTCGTGAGTCGTCGCCGGCATCCCTCGGCGGCCTCGGGATGGGTGGCAGAGCGGTTGAATGCACCGGTCTTGAAAACCGGCAGCGGCGAAAGTCGCTCGTGGGTTCGAATCCCACCCCATCCGCCTTGCGATTTTTTTGCAGCGTCCGGCAGGGGCCTGACCTCGTCTCGCTGCGTTCGACTTGACCTGAACGGAGGATAGGGCTCCGGTGAGGACCTCTCTCGAGCCGTTCCAGGGGCCGAGACCGAAGGGCGGGCGAATGCCTTCAGCGGCACCGCCCGACCTTCCCTTCGGGATCGGCACCAATGCGAAAAACCTTCGCGGCCGGAGGCCGCGACTCAAGCGGCATGGAGCCGCACGGTGTTCCCTTACGCCTTACCCTCGCGATTCCAGTTCACGCTGAACCAAGACATTTCTGCTGGCTGGGGAACGAAGCAAAGGCCCCGGTAAAAGCCTGTGAACGGCCTCGAAACTACGCTCCCACAGGCCCCCGGAATAGGGGCGCCACTGTAGCGGGAGGCTGGCTCATTCGTCCCTGTGTTTCCGCCTCCGCTCACGTGCCGCCCGCCGTCTTTCCCGCCGCTCGTTCATTTCGTTCACGGCCTCCTGCGCGACCCGGTTCTGGGCCTCGATGAGCGCCTGCGTGTCGGCGACCTTCATCTCCAACAAAAGCGTCAGCCAGCCAGCCTCGTAGTCGGAGAGCCTGTTCTTCGCGGGACCGTTCATGGGGCTGTCCTCCGGGATGTAGTGGAAGTCGAAGTCGAACCCGGAATTCAACCAGACCGAACGGACAACCTTGGTCCAAAGCGATTCTGGTGCTTGAAAACAGGGCCGAGACTATCCCTTGCGCCTTGGACAACGTTGGTCCAATTCCGCCGCCGTGCTGGCCGGAATCTAGGGCCTTCAACTGGTCTCACGTCGGCCTATTTCTCTGCCCGCACCACCTTCACCCACTCGACCTGCATCGCGAACTTTCCGGGCTTTTTGTCACTGAGCATGAAGCCCAGCCCGTTGATCTGGTTTGGCTCGACTGGCCCCATGCCTTGAACACGCCTGCCGAATGCCGTGGGGATGAAATCTGCCAGCGGGATCTCGACCTCCCGCCACTCGTCTTTCGTAGTCGGCAAGGGCGCCCGGTACGAGAAAGCCATCCGGCGGCTATTCGTGTAGATGTTGATGACGTACTCCCTTCCGTCGCCTTTCACCCGCACCACCAGCGTGTCCCCGGCCTTGATGCCAAGTTCAGTGGGCTTGGTCCGGACAGATGCGAAGCCGCCGTTGTTTTCCAGCGAAAGCGTGCCGAAGAACTCTAGGGTTTTCTCCGGCGTGATCTTGAACCGGCCGTCTGAAACGCCGCCCATCACGCCATCATTCACCGCCTGCCAACTCGCAGCAGCCTCGGGGCCAGCGAACTCCAGAAGCGGCACGAGGGCTTTTTCCGCGGCCGCCTGCATGAGAAGCACAGTCAAGAGCAGGGGGATTCTGGTCGCGGTCATTTCTGGCTCCTCTGGTTAGTCCCAGATCCCGGCGAAACCGAACTTCAGGCTCTTCTTGCCGCAGGCCGGGCATTCGAACCTAGAGTCAAAAAGCGGCTCGGAAGCAGCGTAACTGGGGTACTCTTCGCCCTCTTCCTTGCCAGCGTCGGGGTCTACATACGGCTCGACGCCCGTGGCTTTGCACTCGGGGCATTTCAGGGTTTTGGCCTGCACGTTCGCCGAGACCGCCTGATGGAAAGCAGAATGAACTTTGTTGACGGAAGGGGCTTTGACAGTTTCCCGACCAGTTCAAATGCGTCGCCAACCGGAATAGCCGCATCCAGAAGCACCACGGTGGGCTTGTGCTTCTTGGCGAGCGGCAGGTGCCGGGGGCGTCGGTGCTCTCAGCGACGATCTTCACGGAGGAGCCATTTATTGACGCTTGAAAAAAAGATTCATGGCCGATGGGCCGGGTGGCCGATACCCCATGCATGCCATACAGCGGAAAACGAAAAGACGCGGAAACGCGCAGGCTGAAAGCCATGGAGTTACTGGACTC